>JABAOC010004116.1_pt1 | contig 67924 bp, 53 predicted proteins | sample 7062161 | NCBI WGS metagenome assembly JABAOC01 (sample SAMN14538625, study PRJNA623070) | marine sediment metagenome | biome: marine biome [ENVO:00000428]; feature: marine pelagic biome [ENVO:01000023]; material: deep marine sediment [ENVO:00002113] | place: India: Gulf of Khambhat ... | reverse complement strand
CGGGTTGCATCAAAAATAAAGTAACTTTACAAATTTTGAACTTTTTTCAAAATTGTTCGTTGCTTCATAAACATGTAACCATAAAAATATGAGAGGTAACGATGAGTATCGGATCAAAATATGAATATTTTCAAGCGATTTATGATCGCTACCATTCAGCTTCCAAAAAGGAAAAGAAAATTATTCTCGATGAATTTTGTAACAATTGTAACTATAACCGGAAATATGCCATTCGAATTTTGAATTCACAATGTGACACAAAATCAATAATGGATCTCTCGCTTCGCGGCCGAAAGAAAATTTATGATGATGCTATCCTCGAAACTGTCTTAACCGACATCTGGGTGGCAACGAATCTACCATGTTCCAAACGACTTAAACATTTAATCCCGTTATGGTTGCCGTTCTATAAAAAGCAAAACATCTCCCAACAGATCAAGCACAAGCTGTTACAAATATCTGCTGCGACCATTGATAGAATCATGGCTTCATCACGAGCCAAATTCTCGAAAAAAGGATTGGCAACTACTAAACCTGGCTCGATCATCAAAAAGCATATTCCCATTAAAACCGATCAATGGGATGAACAACAGCCCGGCTTCCTGGAAGCGGATACGGTTGCCCACTGCGGAGCATCGGTTGCTGGCATGTTTGTCTATACCGTCAACTGCGTTGATATTGCGACCCAATGGACGGAACAACGAGCCATCTGGGGCAAGGGCGAAACAGGCGTGTTAAACGCCATTAGAGACATGGAGAGCCATCTTCCCTTCCTGGTAAAGGGTTTTGACTCAGATAACGGCTCTGAATTCTTAAACTGGCACCTGGTGCGCTATTTTCAACAGCGAAACCATCCTGCCCAATTCACCAGATCCAGACCCTATAAGAAAAATGACAATGCTCATATCGAAAATAAAAATTGGACACATATCAGACAATATCTCGGCTATCAGCGCTTTGATAACTCGGAACTGGTTGCCATGCTGAATGACCTGTATTGCAACGAATGGAATCTCTATTTTAATTTTTTCAATAACTCGTTTAAACTGATCGAAAAGAAAAGGGTCAAATCAAAAATCATTAAAAAATTCGATGTACCCAAAACCCCATTTCAACGAATTATGGAGTCGGAATTTATTACAGCAGAAACCAAACAACACCTCCAGCGTATTAAAGACAGCCTCGATCCATTTGAATTACAACAGCAAATGGTTAGAAAAATAAAAGCGATTATCAAAAAAGCCAATAATGAATTAATCTGAATAAGCGAGAAAAATATGGATACCTGAAACGTTATCCACATTGAATTAACAAGTTATCAACATAAATAATAATCAGTTAATATATTGAAATAAAATAAAGTTACACGATAAATTGACATAAAATTAAAATTTGTAAAAATTATTATATTTACTACTACTAAAGTTACATTTTATTTTGAGGCAATACGTTTTTTTAACAATTGATGTCTATTCTCCTACCGATTTTAAACAAAAATCGAAAATTAAATGTTTTATTTATTAAGAATCACCCGCCAATTGACGCAGATGCGTGAGGGAGCGTTTTGAGTCAAGTTTTAATTTGGTAATAAAAATTCTTATTAGGGGAATAATCGATTATTGTTACAAATTTCAATTATAAAATCGAACATTATTCCAAAATTCCATCATTCTATTTTTCCTTTCTGTTTATTTTCTTAAGTAAATTTACTTTTGCTCTTCGGTTTTAGGTTGAGCTTAGCCTGTAAATAATGCTGCCTAATTATAACCAGATTTTTTATGAAAGTTCCAAAAATATTTTATTGAAGAAATGTTTCTGAAAAATTATGGAATCTTATTCTAACTTGGTATAATAAAGAAAACATTACTGAGATATTGTGAGAGGAATCATCATTCAAATTAATTAGCGCAGAATGAACTAAGATGCGAAGTAGAATTCATTATTAGCGAAGTCTTCACTTGTCAAATTTTTATTAACAGATACAGACTTGATAAAATTAATGTTACTCTTTTTAAGGATTAAAATGTAACGAATACTTTCATTCCTACGGGGAGGTAAACCAATAATTTCAGAAAAGAAATAATTTGCTTTGATTTAAGAATAAGCTATTGTAAATTAGAACTTTCAATAAATTAACTAACTGTTAATCAACTGTATCGGAATTTCAAAGTTTTGGTAAAAGCAAAAAACAAACCACAGATTTCACAGATGACACCGATTTTTATCTGTGAAATCTACAATTTTTTATCTTATTATCAAAATAATCAGTAAAGCGCCATTCTTAAACTCAAAAAGGTTAAAGATGCAAACAGAATTATTAAATGTTATTGAACAACATAAAGAAAAACTGCTTGAATTACTCCCTAGAGGGATTGTTTCCGATGACAACCTGAGTTATATTGGCGATAACAATTTAAAGTTTATCTCGGCATTGGATAAAGATCAAATCCCTAACATAGCATCGATTGACCTTTCTATTTTTGCTGAAATTACTGCTGATAATTTCAAACATCAGCTATCGCAACATGGATTTAAACGATATGATGATGCTCTCTTTTTCAAAGATTTGGGTCCAATAAATGACCGTTGCGATGTGCTTGGTTTTAATCACGTGCTGTTCCAAGAGGAAAGAAAAGTCCGCTGGGAAAATATTGTCGCTTTTGTAAACTTTGTTCATGAAAAAAATAATGAATTAAAAAATACTTTCAAGAACCTGAATTAACTGCAATAACAATAGAACGAAAAAATAAACATGGAGACACTTGCATCGTTGATTCTTTCAATATAACAATCAATAAAAAGGATGATATCATTGCTCATTGGGAAAAATTAGATGGAGTTTGTGCTTTCATGTCAAATCATACCGAAACCACAAATGAAGTCTTTTGTTTCCCCCGAGAAGATAATTATGGCATATCGAGAAAAACAAAAATAGAAGATGCTTTTAAGCATATTAAATCCTTTTTGAAAATTCAACCCTTCTTTCTCAATACCAATGCTCATATTCGGGCTGTTTATAATATATCGGTGCTATCTTATTTTATTAATAAAGACCTTGCGGAACGAAGGAAAAAAATTGAAAACATCGATCACTTAAATTCAAAAAACCTGTATGAACCTTTTAGTGATTATCACTATACGACAATTAAAGATAAAACTACTGGTAAAACAAAGAGTGAATCCATGAATTTTACAATAAAACTAAAAAAATATTTGAATCAGTTTGGCCTTAGAGTGAATCAATGACTAATAGATTGTAGTCCATAATAAATTAGAGTTTAATTTATTGAATATTATATAGTTACAAATATGTTTACGGAATATGGAATATATGGGTAATGGCAACTCTGCTAATACACTATGAGGTAATTCCGAACCCCTAAGACTAAGCGTTTTATATTCTTTAGACATCTCAATCACTAATTCTTTTGGAAATATTGAATCACCTCGTTCTATTTCAAGAAACTGGGCTAAACGTGGAAGATTATTGATATCTGGCAAAGGATAATTATATTTTTTGCTAATTCCTGTGCTATCTGATTACTAAGTGTAAGATAAGATGAACATGACCTAGGACCTAAAAAAGGAGTACATCTCCCCTCTTTATTTCTGCGAAGCAGTAGATTCCAATCTTCGTCTTTCATTCCATGATATTCGCTATCTCCTCCTTGTATGTCAAGTAAACTTAAATGATCATTATTCATGTACAAAGTAACCTTCTAATTTTAAACTGGATTAATTATCCATACTTCTCAGACATGATAGATATATTTAATAAATTTGAAATGAATAGATATATATTTTTATCTCATTAAATTATATTGACCATTAATTTTTTATAAAAATATAACAATATCTTAACAAAAAGCTAAGCTAAAAAATTTATTCTTGATTGCAGCGATTAAATTCATTATATTCAAAATGGTTTATAAAAAATCTAATGAAGTTGCAGCAATAATATGTTCTTTATTTTAAAATAGCTGTTATTCATCGAATAAAATTTCCCTTTTTTTAATAATAGTAATTTTATCAGATCGGGCTTGAATCTAACTTTTGTTCGCTTTAAAACGTGATATTCTTTGAATTTTGACAGCAAACAAAAGCTGGCCTCATGAAAAAGCAATTAATAATTAAATGCTAGCCAGCTTAGCTTTTCTTTTATGAATTTCACACTTCGACACACATCTCTCAAAGACCATACACTTAGTTTACTGCGAGGAAAATTATGGAAGACCAATTCGAAAAAGTTATCCAATTTCTCGTCTGTCCGCAGAACGATTTTATCGATAGAATCGAAAAAGGGCAAAGGAAGAAAAACAAGCTTCATATTCGTTATCAGGGTGCAATTAAACTCAGAGGGGGCAAGGATGAACCTGATTTCTTTATCGAGACTGTTTCTCGTATGTTTGATGACAATATTGCGGGTAGCGAAAGAATCTCGATCATCATTGATGAGGACTGGCATCCGAAAAGTTGTGTGGAATTTCCAGTGTTTGGGGAACATTGCGTTAAAGGAACTGATGGAGCTAAACTGCCAGGAAGGTTAGAGGAATTCCGAAGACATCCTCGGACCAAAATCATACGGGCTAATTCCATAAACATCGCCGGCTCGCCAAATTATAGGAAAACATTGGAGGAAGTTTGTGGCAATACCAGAATAAGTAATATTAGAGTTGGTGTCATTGGTGTGTGGACACATGTGAAGGTAGAATATCTGATGTTTAATTTACACACACTCTGGCCAAAATTTTTCTTTAGCCAGATGGCTGTTTGTGAACCGCTTTGCGCCAGTCCTCAGCGAGAATTTCACAACGTGGCTATTAAAAAATTTCGTCTCTTTAATATCAATGTTTATGAAAACATCGATCAGTATTGCAGTGAATGGTTGGGGCTTAATCCAGAACAATTTTCAATGAAATTGGATCGACATCTTGAGGAGAGTGATATTGAGGATTCGGATAACTGAATGTTCTTACAATTGAGCAAAGATGTTATAGTATATAAGTGAGACGTCAGACGTGAAATGTGAGACCTAAAACTTTTAATAATAATTTTTTTTACGTTTCACTTTTCACACCTCGTGTATTACATTTCACGAGTGATCGTAATTCAAGGAGACAAGGATGCATTATAAATCACTTGATTCAAATAAAGCTAAAGAAATGATCCAACGCGGGAAGGCATTGGAGCATTTCACCATTGAGGAAATCAATATTTCCAATCTTGTTCTTAAAAATGATGTCAAAATAGTTGATTGTAATATTGAAAGATTGATTGCGGATAATGCAGTTTTTGAAAGGAAATTTGAACTTTTCCAGTCCTGTTGCGGAGGTTCCTTTCATCTCGCTGGACAGGCAGAAACTAAGTTTGAACTGATTGAAAGTGACAAAATTGGAAAATGCGTCTTTAATAAAGCTACTTTTTTAACTGATGCGTCCTTTGAAGAAAGTAAATTTGCCTGTCAAGTTGACCTTTCAAATGCTAATTTTGAAAAAGGTACTCGTTTCAAAAATACTCACTTTAAGGACGAAACCAATTTCATGAATGCTACTTTCGAAAAAATTCCTTCCTTTGAAAAGGCAACATTTGAAAATGAAATCAACTTTTCAGGTGTTTATTTCGGTGAAGAAGTTATCTTCAGGAAGGCACACTTTTCAGGATTAAGTGATTTTACTGAAGCGAAATTTGGCAGTGCTGAATTTGAGGATTGTAAGTTTTATGGTAACACAATATTCCGACAAGTAGAATTCAAGGATTGGGCAGATTTTTCGAGAGCCACTTTTGAGGGTGAACTTGATTTTACTGAGTCGGTGTTTAAAAATGGGGCTGATTTCAATGAAGTTCAATTCGACAACCTGGCAAGATTTGAACGAGCAACTGTTAAGCAGGATTGCTATTTTACCGAAGCGATATTCAATCAATTGGCTGATTTCGATTCTGTTACTTTTCATGAAGGTGCTGATTTCCGAAAATGCATATTCAAAGACAGAATTGAATTTAGACATGCAACTATAAAAGAGGGATCTTTCGTCGCGATTCAATGTGAAAAACCGGTATTACTCTCGGAATTTAAGGCAAAAAAATTAAATCTCCAACAAGCGCATTTTCATGATCTTCTCGATTTCACCAAAGCAACTGTAGAGGATTCTGTCAAATTCGACCAGGCTGTATTTGATAAAATAGTAAATTTTGATCATTCGGATTTTAACCAGACATCTTTCAATCAGGCTCAATTCCAAGAAAATTGTTCATTTCGATCGGTAAATTTTAATCATAAGAGTACTTTTCAAAAGATAATGTTCAATGGAGAAGCTGATTTTCGAAATGCTGTTTTCGGTGGCGATGTCAATTTTTATGATACTCAATTTTATCATCAAGTCAATTTGAGAAATGTAGACTTCCAAAAAGATACAAACTTTCGAAGTGTAAATTTCCAGGAAAAAGCTGACTTCACCGATGCAAAGTTCCGACAAAGTGTTTGTTTTGAAGACCTGATGGCTGAAGATGTGATTCTCAATTGGTTACAAGTAAAAGGAAGGTTAATTAGCAATCAGCAGAAAAGGTTTGCAAGAGCGATGAAAGAGTATGGATTTCTCAAAACTTTATTTGAAAAGCAGAATAATTACAAAGACATGGATCGGGCATATCGGATGTTTAAACGTATGGAAAGAAAATCTGAAAAAGTATCACTGACGCATCCAATAAAAATGATGAAAAAAGTATTCAATCTTATCATCCTCGACCTTGGCTCTGGTTATGGGACTAGACCTTTTAACATTGCATTAACAACATTAATCGTAATTCTGTTATTTGGTGTATTTTATTCTTTTTTTAGCGATCAAATTATCATCGGTGATCCACAAACATCGCCAATTAAAAATTTAGTATTCTGTATTTATTTTAGCTTTCTTTCCTTTGTCACTTTGGGCGCAGAAAATCTTTATCCGGATTATGCCGGATGGCTCAAATATGTGGTGGCGGCTCAGGCGTTTTTAGGATTCTTTCTGATGACGTTGTTTGTGGCGACTTTTACAAGGAAGGTAATTCGATAAATGGACGGTGAAGCTAATTTGCCAGATCATTTATTTAATGGGCATGGTGAGAGTAAAATAAATGTGATTTGGTAAGGTGTAGGGCATAGAGTGGGGGCGTGGAGCGAATTTTTCCTGAAATTTGATCTGTGAGCACACTAAGTTATACATTATAAACCTTTTAATCCAACAACTTCTTTAATTTTGAGTCAACTTTTTGGAATAAAAAAAAGATAATTATAATTACTCCAACTGCTTATAACTTAGAGCGTAAAATATTCTACGCCCCACGCTCAACGCCCTACGCCTTACGTTTTATGATCTATACTTAATAAAAGAATACAATATCACAATTCGGTAGCTTAAGACAAAGATTCGCTATTTTTTATTGCGCGACTTTCTTCCGCCACGTCGTCTTTTTCGGATGATCTTTCAGTTCAACACCGACCTTATCCACTTCCTCCCTGATATAATCGGCTAATGACCACTGTTTTTCTGCTCTTAATTTACTTCTCACATCAATCAAGATTTTAATTAGCGTTTCTTCTTTAATGAAAGTTTTGGAAGCTTCTTTATAAAACAGAAGGCCTAAAAAGCTATCAAATTCTTCAATAATTTGTTTTATTTTTATTAATGATAGAATTTCAGCTTGATCTAATTGGTTCTTGGCTAAAATCAAGTTCGCTTCTTTTACAAGGTCGAAAATTTTTGCCATGGCCCCAGCCGTGTTGAAGTCATCATCCATTTCATTGATGAATTCCTGCTTCAAATCATCTATGGATTCTGCCAAGGAGGGTGTTTCGTCTTGACTTTCCACTTCCTGTTCATCAAGAATTAAATCGATATTCTCTAAAGTGGTAATGATGCGTTCCAGAGCGTGTTGAGCCTCTAATATTCGATCTTCACTGAAATTAATTGGACTTCTATAATGTTTTAATAAAAAGAACATTCGAATAACTGCTGGGTGGTACTTTCCCATAATCTCTCGGGCAGTGAAAAAATTACCCAACGATTTAGACATCTTCTCCCCTTCAATATTGAGAAAGCCATTGTGCATCCAAAATTTAACAAATAATTTTCCTGTGGCGCCCTCACTTTGAGCAATTTCGTTTTCATGATGCGGGAAGATTAAGTCACTCCCACCAGCGTGAATATCGAACGATTCACCCAGATGTTTCATAGACATGACTGAACATTCGATATGCCAGCCTGGACGTCCTTTTCCCCAGGGACTGTCCCAATATGGCTCACCTACTTTAGATGCTTTCCACAATGCAAAATCTAAGGAATTTTTTTTTCTGGGATCGACTTCAACTCTGGCACCAGCTTCAAGTTCCTCGATATTTTTTCCAGAAAGCTTACCATAATCTGGGAATTTGGTTACAGAATAAAATACATCCCCATCAACTTGATATGCCAATCCATTTTGGACAAGTTTCTCTATCAATTGGATGATTTCTGGAATATTCTCAGTGGCTTTGGGATGAACATCAGCTCCAAGAATCCCTAATTTTTTTGTATCTTCGAAAAATGCTTTGGTATACTTTTCTGCAACTTCGGTGGTGGAAATTTTTTCTTCATTAGCTTTTTTAATGATTTTATCATCAATGTCCGTCAAATTGGCTACAAATTTTACATCATAGCCGCGATATTTTAAATATCGGCGAAAGATGTCAAATAAAATAAAAGGACGGGCATTTCCGATGTGAAAATAATCATAAACAGTGGGGCCACACAAATACATGCGCACCTTGCCTGGGACAACTGGCTTTAGCTCCTCTTTTTGCCGGGTCAGGGTATTGTAAATTCTGATCGCCATATTCTTCTCAATATTTATTAAATAATTAGTTTAACAAATGAAACGTTAAATATGAGAAATCAGAGGTCAAACGTGAGACGTTAAAAATTTCAATAATGATTGTTTTACGTTTTGCTTTTCACGTCTGACGTTTCACTTCTAACCTCGTCAAAACAACACCTTTTCGTTAGAAACCCAAAATTTGCAAGAATTCCTATTCACTTTTTACTATTCACTCATGTTTGTTGTTGTGCCATTTCGATCTTTGCCCAGGTATCACGAAGCGTTGTAGTGCGATTGAACACGAGAGCATGATTAGATGAATCTGGATCCACACAAAAGTAGCCGAGTCGTTCGAACTGGTATCGATCGCCTGGTTTGGCATCAGCTAAGCTCGGTTCGAGTTGACAGGATGTCAACACTTCCAAAGAATTTGAATTTAGACTCGTTGTGAAATCTTCACCTTCATTCACTTCATCGGGATTTTCTTTCGTGAAAAGATAGTCATACAATCGTACTTCAGCCGGAATCGCATGAGCAGCCGAAACCCAATGTAGCGTCGCTTTAATTTTGCGTCCATCTGGTGACCATCCTCCTCGTGTTTCAGGGTCGTAAGTGCAGCGCAACTCGATTATTTCTCCAGTTTTTTCATCTTTGATAACATCTTCACATTTGATATAATATCCGTAACGTAATCTTACCTCACGACCAGGTGCCAAGCGAAAGAACTTTTTCGGCGGATCCTCACGAAAATCATCTTGTTCGATATACAGGACTTTCGAAAAAGGAACTTTTCGTGTCCCCATACTTGAATCTTCAGGATTATTTACTGCCTCCAATTGTTCCACCTGATGTTCAGGATAGTTATCGATGACCACTCGCAAGGGACGTAAAACCGCCATCACACGCGGCGCTCTTTTGTTTAAATCTTCACGGAGGCAATGTTCCAGTAGTGCAATATCGACAACGCTGTTAGCTTTTGCCACACCGATTCGTTCACAAAACTCTCGAATGGACTCTGGTGTATAACCACGTCTTCGCAAGCCCGAAATTGTCGGCATTCGGGGATCGTCCCATCCTGAGACGTGACCTTCCTTCACCAAACGAAGCAGCTTCCGTTTGCTCATCACCGTATAATTCAGATTGAGACGTGCAAATTCAATCTGCTGGGGATGATAAACACCCAATTCATCAAGAAACCAATCATACAATGGGCGATGATCTTCAAACTCCAACGTACAGATCGAATGAGTAATACCTTCAATCGAATCTTCGAGTCCGTGCGCCCAATCATACGTGGGATAAATACACCATTTATCACCAGTACGATGATGGCTAGCGTGCAGGATACGGTACATGATAGGATCTCGCATATTCAAGTTCGGAGATGCCATATCGATTTTTGCGCGAAGCGTGCGAGAGCCGTCTTCAAATTCTCCTGTGCGCATACGCTCAAATAAATCTAAATTTTCTTCGACTGAACGATTTCGATAGGGACTTTCTTTACCAGGTTCGGTCAACGTCCCACGATATTCTCTAATCGCATCAGCACTTAAATCGCAGACGTAAGCCTTTCCTTTTTTAATTAGCTGAACCGCATATTTATACATCTTTTCAAAATAGTCCGAGGCATAATACAATCGATCTTTCCAGTCGAATCCAAGCCAATGAACATCTTCTATAATGGATTCAATATATTCAATATCTTCTTTACTCGGATTAGTATCATCGAACCGCAAATTGCACAGTCCGTCGAATTCAGCGGCCAATCCAAAATTAAGACAGATGGATTTGGAGTGTCCAATATGCAAATAGCCATTTGGTTCTGGAGGAAATCGCGTATGGACGCGACCACCGTATTTATCGATTTCTAAATCCTTTTGTATGATGATACGAATAAAGTTAGGTGCTGGAGTATATTCCATCTTCAACATATTGAAATTTTCCTTAAAGTTTATTTCTCTAACAAAAACTAATTCGCAATCGCGCTCTTAATAAATTTTTTACATTTTTCTCTCCCCAAAATCTCTGCAATATGGGGAAGTTCAGGCCCGTGTAGCTTCCCGGTTAGTGCGACTCGAATGGGTATCCAGAGATCTTTGCCCATTATTCCAGTTTCCTTTTGAACTGTCTTCATTATTTTTCTAAAAAGATTAACGTCCAATTTTTCAATTGTATCTAATTCACGTAGAAACGACCAGAATATTCTTCGTGAACTATCTTTCCGCACTATCATTCTACCTTCTGGATCAACGATCGAGACATTATTTTGATAAAATATTTCAGCTTGCTCGATCACCTGATCCAGGTAATCCAAATAATTTTGGAGTAATGAAATAATTTTCTTAGTGCTTTCAAAATCTCCAACTGGATAATGTGCTTGTTTCAAATAAGGAATGGCCAATTGAGTCAGGCGCCCTAAATCATACTGACGAATATAATTCCCATTCATCCAATTCAATTTTTCGACGTCAAAAATCGCAGCAGCTTTGGAGATACGTTTAAAATCAAATTCTTCAATTAATTGTTCGATTGATAAAATTTCATTGCCAGAGACTGAAGACCAACTTAACAGGCTTAAAAAATTAATAATCGCCTCGGGTAAATAGCCCCGATATCGATAATAGTCTATTGAAATGGCCCCGTGACGTTTGGATAGACGAGTTCGATCTGATCCTAAAATCATCGGAATATGAGCAAATTTCGGTAAATTAAAACCAAGCGCTTCATAAAGCAATATTTGCTTTGGTGTATTAGAGACATGATCATCCCCTCGAATAACATGTGTAATCTCCATAAGACCATCATCAGCAACAGCCGCAAAATTATAAGTTGGGATTCCCTCAGCACGCATAATGACAAAATCCCCGATATTTTCACTATCAAACAACAGTTCCCCTTTAACTAAGTCATTAAAAATAATTTCTCGCTTGGGGACTTTAAACCGGATTGCGGGTCTCCTACCTTGCTCAAAAAACGCCTGTTTTTGTTGTTCAGTTAAATGAACGCATCTCTGGTTGTATTGGATCGTTTCTCCCCTTGTCAAACTTTCTTTCCTCATCTGTTCCAGCTCTTCTGGGGTGCAGAAACAATAATACGCTTTTCCTTCGTCCAGGAGTTTCTGTGAATATTCTTTGTATATCGACAACCGTTCTGACTGTCGATAAAATTGGTGAGTACCACCAATATCTGGACCCTCATCCCACATCAATCCCAACCACTTTAAATCTTCATAAATTTGATCGATATATTCATCAGCAGATCGTTTCAGATCTGTATCTTCAATTCTCAAAATAAATTTACCACCAGTATTTTTTGCAAACAACCAATTTAGGATTGCTGTTCTAATATTTCCAATATGCAAGTGTCCCGTTGGACTTGGAGCAAATCGGACTGTAGTTTCCATAGTTACTCTTTACTTCCATAATTTAAACTTGGGTAATCAAATGGTATGACTTGATAGATAAACAAGTTGAAAGTAGTTCTTTTACCCAAAAAATAGATACATCCCAACTGTCTGAATGACGCAGGGTTTGTTTAAGAAAAAGCAGAAAAATTTGAAACTTACAATGACTCTTCCTTCAATCACTAGATAGAAGGATGATCCAATAAATCACCAGGCACTAATCTATAACACATCAATCTATCTATTTTCAATTAAACAAACAGCATATGCTGCTATTCCCTGACCAATACCAGCAAATCCCAACCCATCTGATGTTGTAGCTTTTATCGAAACCTGATCAATTTTAATGTTTAAATTTTTTGCAACATTATTTTTCATCTGATTAATATAAGGGCTCATTCGAGGTTTCTCAGTAACAATTGTAGAATCAATATTTACAATTTGCAAATTCGACCAATCTAATAATTTACATATTTCTTTTAAGATGATCAAGCTTGAAATGTTCCTAAATTTCTCATCGCTTGATGGAAAGTAATGTCCTAGGTCACCTAATGAAGCAGCACCTAGTAAAGCATCACCAATGGTGTGACAAAGAACATCAGCATCAGAATGGCCTAATAGCCCTTTTTCATACGGAATCTCTACCCCACCAATAATTAGTTTTCTGCCTACCGTAAAACGATGGACATCGTAGCCAAAACCAATCCTCATGACAATAATTTTAACTCGATTTACACATTAAAAATTTCACCAGATTCAAATCCTCTTGAGCGGTAACTTTTATATTCGTACGACTACCTTCTACCACAGAAATTGGATAACCCAAATATTCAACTAATTCCGAATCATCAGTTGCAATGACATGATTAAAAAAGGCCTGCTCATAGGCCTTAAAAATCAGGTCTCTTTTAAAGACCTGCGGTGTTTGTACAAACCAGACTGAATTTCGATCTAAAGTTTGTACAATCTGATTATTTGAGATTTTCTTTATACTATCCTGAATAGGAACAGCCAATACTGCTGCGCCTGTTTCTTCTCCTCGAATAATAACTTTTTTCAATACTTCTGAATTAATCAGAGGCCTAACAGCATCATGAATAACCACAGTAGAAAAATGTTTATCAACGGCCTTGAGCGCTGCATATACTGATTCTTGTCTGGTGGCACCTCCGATAACAATTTTATTAACCTTTGCTACATTAAACTTATCAACAATATTTTCTGCGACATACAAGAACCAATCTTCTGGAACTACGATAATAATACTGTCAATGAGGTCACATTGACAAAATTTTTCTAATGTATGAACAATAATCGGTTTTTTTTCAATTTCCAGAAACTGCTTATTAACCAGGCTACCCAATCGATGACCACGCCCAGCCGCAGCAATGATGGCACAGACACTCACCTTCTTCCCTTACTAAAGAATAAGCATGGCGTCGCCATAACTATAAAAACGCCATTTTTCTTCAATAGCCTTTTGATAGGCTCTAAAAACAAAATCACGACCAGCAAAAGCAGATACTAACATTAATAATGTTGAACATGGTAGATGAAAGTTGGTAATTATCCGATCAACAATTTTTATTTCGTAGGGCGGATAAATAAATTTATCAGTCCAACCTTTTATGGGCTTAACAAAACTCTCTGAAGTAACAACAGATTCTAAAACACGTACCGAGCTTGTTCCTACTGCAACGACATTCCCTCCTTCGCGAATTGTTTGGTTAATTATCTGGGTTGCCTCTGCTGAGATTTCAAAATATTCAGAATCCATTTTATGCCGACTCAAATCCTCAACCATTACTGGTCTGAAACTTCCAAGGCCTAAATGAAGCAGTACAAAAACAAGTTTAACACCTTTCTTTTGAATTTTATCAAGCAATTTTTTAGTAAAATGGAGTCCTGCGGTAGGCGCAGCAACTGCTCCTCTGACTTTGGCATATACGGTTTGATATCTTTCTTTATCGAAATCTTCGGAATCCCGTTTGATGTAAGGTGGCAATGGGGATTTTCCAATTTTTTCAACAATGTCAAAAAAATCACCTTCATAATTAAATCGAACAACACGACCACCAGAGACTGTATTATCGATAACATCACAAATAAAATCTTTAGCAATGGTAAGGCGATTACCGACACGAACTTTCCGGGCAGGTTTGACTAATACTTCCCATAAACTGTTTTCCAACTCTCGAAGCAAGAAAATTTCCACTTGAGCATCTGTTTTATCCTTAGTTGCCATTAATCGAGCCGGAAACACTTTTGTTTCGTTAAGTACGAGACAATCACCAGGGTTTAAATAATCAACGACATCTGAGAATAATTTTGTTTCAATCGTTTCAGTTTTACGATCCAAAACCATAAGTTTGGACTGATCCCGTTTCTCAGCGGGATACTGTGCGACCAACTCTTCAGGCAAGTCATATTTGAAATTAGAGAGCTTCATTTCTTGACTCCTCAAAATAAATTTTTTTGGACATGCGTCTTAAAAGCTAAGCCAAAATGTTTATAGGCAAGCTCAGTAGCGACTCTCCCTCTCGGAGTACGATTTAGAAAACCTTGTTGGACCAAAAAAGGTTCATAAACTTCCTCAATGGTGTCGCTTTCTTCCCCCACAGCTAAAGCCAACGTGTTTATACCCACTGGTCCCCCATTAAATTTATTTATAATTGTTATAAGAATTCTTTTATCCATTTCGTCCAGTCCCATTTCGTCAACATCCAATTGATGAAGTGACTCTATTGCAACCTCATAACCAATCCTACCGTCTCCTGCTACTTGTGCAAAATCTCGAACGCGCCGTAAAAGTCTATTCGCAATTCTGGGAGTACCACGAGATCGACGAGCAATTTCTAGAGCAGCCTCCTCATCTATTTCGATGCGCAATATTTTTGCTGAGCGATTAATAATAAATCTTAATTCATGTGAGCTATAATAGTCAAGGCGGCTCACAACACCAAAACGCGCCCTAAGCGGAGATGTCAGCAAACCAGCTCTGGTTGTTGCGCCGACCAAGGTAAAATGAGGTAATGTTAGTTGGATCGTTCGTGCATTAGGACCTTTGTCAATAATAATATCTAATTTAAAATCCTCCAATGCTGGATAAAGGTATTCTTCAATTGTATGATTGAGACGGTGAATTTCATCGATGAATAGGACATCACGGTCAGAAAGATTGGTTAAAATTCCGGCCAGATCTCCGGGTTTCTCAAGCGCAGGGCCAGATGTCATTCGAACATTAGAATTCAACTCATTAGCAATAATATGAGCGAGCGTTGTTTTTCCCAAGCCTGGAGGACCATAAAATAGAACATGGTCCAGTGCCTCTCCTCTACTTTTTGCGGCTTTTATAAATATGCTGAGATTTTTCTTAATCTTTTCCTGACCAATAAATTCTGTGAGAGTTAATGGACGAATTGTTCGATCAAACTCGAATTCATCATCCAACCGATCGGGGTTAGTAGGGCTTTTTCGTTCCTTGGTTATCATGTTGACAATCTTAGTCGTAATTGTTTAGTCATTTAAAGTCATTCCGTAAATCAAGGAATGGGACAGAATCTCCGAAGGTTTTAAGCCTTTGAATGGTTCTTCCCGATATAACTACAATAGTAATTAAGGGTTTCTAATGAACGGTAGAAAGACCTCAAAGGTCTCCGAGACCTCTGAGGTCTGAGTTCATGAGACCTTCTAACAAGGTTAACAGGATTGTCTATCCTGAAAATCCCATGTATCCTGCCTAAATATTTTCGACCTCACCTTATTTTGTTTCAATTGGTTAAGAAATTATTATTCTTCTGGAATTATATCGAATGTAAAGCCTGCTTAATTAGTTCCTCTAAAGTTAATTCCTGTTCACTTTGCTGAACGACCTTCTGAATGGCTATCTGGGCATTATTTTTAGTGAATCCCAAAGAAATTAAAGCCGTTAACGCCTCGTCAATTAAACGTTCCCTCTCCGATAATTCTATTCCTGGAGGTAAAAATCTCTCTCTCGTGATTGCTAATGGTTTTATTTTGTCTTTCAAATCCAATAATAGACGCTGGGCTGTTTTTTTCCCTATACCGGAAACTGATGTTAGTGCTGTTAAATCTTCTTCCAGAATATATTTCTGCAAATTTTCTACTGGAACACTAGATAAAATGACCTGTGCTTTCTTGGGACCAATCCCTGGAGCTGAAATAAGTTGTAAAAACAATTCCCTCTCAGCGGCCGATTTAAAACCGAACAATTGTAAACTATCCTCACGAACATGCAAATAAGTGATTATAGTGGTTTTTTCGCCAATGGATCCAATATTTTCATAACAGGGCAACGTGATATTTACTTCATATCCGACTCCGTTTACATCCATAATTAGTTTTGTTGGATATTTTTCGACGATAACGCCCTGTAAAAAATTGATCATTCCCTCATCCAGCATATTAATTGGATTGTGTTTTCGTTTGCTGCTCTGAAATCATCCGCTGGCTATGACAATATGCTACAGCCATTGCATCGGTAATATCAAAATCCAAAGGAGTTGGCTGTAACTTCAATAAATGTCCAATCATCTGTTGAACTTGGTGTTTTGAGGCATTACCATTCCCGGTAACGGCTTGTTTTATTTCTCTGGGTGAATATTCTGCAATCGGTATTTGATGATTTGCAGCCACCAATAAAGTAACGCCTCGTGCATGCCCCATTTTCAAAGCAACTTTTACATTGCGTGAATAAAAAATCTCTTCTAAAGCAACAGCATCAAATCGATATTGTTGAATGATATCGCAGAGTCGGTCGTAAATTGCTTTCAATCTTATTTCAAATGACTGGGCTTTATCAGTTTTTAGGAGTCCGAATTGTAATATTTTACAATATTTTTCCTCGACATATAATACTGCAAAACCAGTATTTTTTATACCCGGATCAACTCCGAGAATCATCATAATCAGCGCTCTTTTAAATTATACATGTTCGAATTTCTGCAATATTTCAATATCGATATCAAAATTGGAATAGATATGATTTACATCGTCATGTTCTTCTAATGCCTCCATTAATTTAAGCAACTTTTCGGCATCTTTCTCATTCACTTTTACCGTGTTTTTGGGATGCATGGCAATTTCAGCAGATTCGATATCAATATTGTTGTTGCTTAATACCTCCTTTACCTCCTCTAATATATTTGGCTGGGTAACAATTTCAAATAAGTCGTCTTCTCTCCGCATATCATCAACCCCAGATTCGAGAACCAATTCTAATAACTCATCTTCAGGAATTTTGCTGGCTTCGACATTGATAATTCCTTTCTTCTCAAAAATCCAGGCTACACAACCAGCCTCACCGAGGTTCCCATTATGTTTGGAAAGGATGTGACGAATATCCGCAACAGTCCTGTTTTTATTATCTGTGAACACTTCGATAAGGAGAGCGGTTCCTCCCGGACCATAGCCTTCGTAAGTAATATTTTCGTAGACGACACCAGGCAGTTCCCCAGTTCCTCGTTTGATTGCCCTCTCAATATTGGCAGCCGGCATATTCGCCGCTTTTGCGGCAGCAATTGCTGTCCTTAGTGCTGAATTCGTATCTTCTTCACCACCACCCATTCTTGCTGCAACAGTAATTTCTTTTATGAGTTTCGTAAAAATTTTACCACGTTGGGCGTCAGTTTTGGCTTTTTTACGCTTAATCGTACTCCATTTAGAATGACCAGACATTTAATTTCTCCCAAAAATTATAACTTTATAATTTAATAAATATTTCATTGATTTCCAAATGAAAAATTATTTTAGATGGATATTTTTTTTAATTTTTCATTCACTATCGAAAAAAAATTTTAATCTATTGGAGAAAAAATGAATCTTTTCACAAAAATTAATATTTTTCAATTTGTGAAATATTTAAGCTGAACGTTTAAAATCAATTAGGAGGTTTATTTTCCAATTCAGAAGGAGAGATACCTTTGGATTTCTGTTTTATTTTCGTCCGAACCACCCATGCATCATCGAAACCTTTTTCTATAGCAAGTTGTTGAAGTTTATCAGCTTCATAGCGGGTAAGACAATTCCCTACTCTAACCTTATAATAAGGACTATCATATATTAAATAAACCTCTTCATTAACAAATTTAAGAATTGCTTCTCGCTGAATCTGTCTGGCCCTCTCCTCATCAGCAACTGCACATATTTGAACTCGAAACCCTGGAACATCATCTGACTTTTGTTGATCTGTTGGGGGCTGAGTGTGGACTGCATCCATTTGGTCAGATTTTGATTCAACTGATATTGTCTTTTTAACTTTTAAATCTTCTTCATTTAAAATAAGTGGATCAAAAAACTCATTAATGATTCCTGTACTTTTTTCATCATCTTTAGCGCGCTCGCTTTCACTTGTTAATCTTTTAGTGCTGCTACATCCAAAGATTAAAATAATCAATGCGATTAAAATAAAATAAGTGAACATGTTTTTCATGGAAAGGTTCTCCTTTTTAATATCTAAATATAATTTAATTGTTAACCAAAAAACGAAGTTAATAGTTTCATTTTGAAATGTAACTATTTTAAACTGTTATGAAAACCATTTAAGAAATATTATTTACAGCATTTTGTTCGACATTAAAATATATTGAATAATGTATTGAATGTCAATAAAAAATTGGTGCCGTCTCAGACTAAACCAAATTTCTCAGTTTCTTTTGAATGTTAACCATTTAAATTACCAATACGAAATACATAAAAGATATTTTCAACAACATCAAGTAATTATTTACTAATTTTATAGAAAAGAATTGTCTTTCAAATTTGAAATGAGTTTAACACATATTTATTTTCAGTACATATTATTATTTAATTTTATTTATACTTATAATATTTTAATCTTAATTAACAATTGATTTATTGTAAATTATTCATATATTTTATTTTCTTTTTTCTTGACTTTAGATTATAATTCTATTATATTGAAATAAGTTAATTGTATTAATCTAGATCAAAATTAGGCAATTCAATATCTTGGAACATTTTTTGCATAAATTATTTTATTCTAATAGTATTGGATAATGGCCTCTTTTTTTTGAAATTTGTTTAATCCAGAGGTTGTACATTACTGAACAATCATAAATCAAGCGTACCGGGGGTACACATGAATATTTCTCCTCCCCTATTAAAAAAAGAAGTAATTCGAGTCAAAGCCATATTCATCGGAATTCTCCTATTTCAAGTTGTTGTTTTTCCCATTACGTTGGTAGGGCAATCTGAACATAATACTGGGAACCAAAATTTTAAGAAGTCGAGGTATAATGATCTTATCAAAGATATAAAAAAAGTAGAATATGCCACTCAATGTGCACGAAATGCAGCGAAAGCTTTTGCTGATTCTGCATTTTTACCAGAATTATTGTTTCAACTTTCTGAATGGGAAATTCAAAGAGAAAAACTACATTTTGAATGGGAAATGATCAAATATATTCATCAGATCCACCTTTTTGAGAGCGGGAAATTGAAACAAGAACCTCCTGAACCTTTGTTAACTTTCGAAAATGCGCTGAATGTCAATCAACAAATAATAGAAAAATATCCAGAAGTTCCATTTTTAAATAAAGTATTATACCGTACTGGAGTCTGTTTATTTGAGATTGGGCAAAAGGATAGCTCCAAAAAGATATTTCAAAGATTAATCACTGAATTTCCCGATAGTTCTTACCTTGCTGAGGTGCTCTTTCGATTAGGAGAATGCAATTTCGATGAAGGTGATTACGAAAGAGCGATTCATACTTATCAACAAATATTGGAGGACTGGAGAAGTCCATTTTTTGCAATGGCCCTTTACAAGATTGCCTGGTGCCATTACCGTCTAAATAATTACTCTGATGCGATTAGCACTTTTTATTATTTATTAAACGATATCAAGTTCATAGAGAATCTCAATCCAGAAATATTGGGAAAATCTCAGGTGCAGTTGACGGATGAAATAATGGAATATATTACCATAAGCTTTAGTGATTTTGGTGGTGCATCTACACTATTAAATTTCATCGAAGGTATGGGTGGATCTAGTTATACTCCTTACCTTCTTCATAAATTAGGAGAAGTCTATTTAAAACGAGATTTTTATGAGGATGCAATAGATACTCAAAAGTTATTATTAAATAAATATCCTTATTATGAAAAGTTACCTGAAATTTTTCCTCTTTTTCTTAAATGTTATGAAGAAATAGGAGACAAGAATAAAGTTAATGAACTACATGATTTGATAATTTCGTATTGTGGGCCTAAAAGTAAATGGGCGCAAATGCATAAGACTCGACAAAATTTAGAACTATTTAACTCCACATTAACAGAAATTGATTATAAAATTGCCACACCATTACTCAATTCCGCGGATAGCCTATTTGCAACAAAGAACTTTAAAGAGGGTGCAGACAAATATTCAAATTTTTTAAAAAATTTTAGTAATGATGAAAGAACTGATCATGCAACTTATTGCTTAGCCGAATGCTATTATAATCTGTCTGTTTATGACAATGCTGCTAATGCCTATAAAAATGTTGTATTAAATTTTCCAAAAAGTGAATTACGAGAGGATGCAGCATTCAATTATATTGTTTGTTATGATCAAATCCTTAATCAATCAAACATCTCATGGGAAGATAGTAGTGTGTCTATAAAAGAAAATAAGGAACTAAAAAATCTAATCCTCGCCTGTCACGATTTCCTTAAATGGGTCCCCTACTCAAGCAAAGAACCAGAGATCAAATTAAAATTGGCTCAAATATTTTATCAAAAAAAATTATATACAATCGGAGAAAAATATGCCAGATCAGCTCTAGTTTCAATTATTAAATATAAAAAAGGAATAGAGTATAAAAGTAAGGCATTGAACCTATTGGCACAGATAAATTTTAAACAGGAAAAGTATGGAAACACCGAGCTTTTATCATCTCTGTTGATTAAAGAAAATCCTGATTCTACTGAAGTTGTAGAGAGAAGTAAAAAAATGTTAGCATCTACTTCTTTCAAAATTGGTGAAAAATTTAAGTCAAAAGGTGAAAATAAATTGGCTGCGTTAAAATTCGAACAAGCAGCAACGAACGCGTCTGATCCTCAAGTTGCTGAAGCATCGTTGTTTGAGGCGGCAATTCAATATGAAGAAGCAGAACAATTCTATAGAGCGGCTATTAATTTTGAACAGTTTTATAAAAAATATTCTCAATCTGAGCATGCCAAAGAGGCTATTTATCGGGCAGCTTTACTTCGAGACAAATTGCAACAATATCATCTTAGCGCAAGAAATTATCTCACTTTGCACGAACTGACCTCTGACACTCCAGAAGGTTCTGCAGCACTTTTTAATGCAGGCTTAGCTTACGAAAAGGCTGAAGATTGGTTCTCTACGGCTGAAACATTTAAACATTACCTAGAAAAATACCCGAACGATAACGATAATCTTCTGGAAGCAATGTTTAAAATTGGTTTTGCATACGAACGAAAGAATATAATTCCTAAAGCACATCTTGAATATCAAAAACTATTAAATAAGTATAATCAATTGAAATCGGATGGAGAATTTGCTGATGATTATTATGCAGCTCAAGCAACGTTTCGACTGGCCGAAATGAAACATGATCAATTTAAATCCATTGAACTTACCCCTCCGTTTCAGGTTAATTTAAAAAAGAAGCAAATGGCCTTTAATGAATTATTAAAATCTTATGTAGAAGTGACTAAATTTAATCTTGCAGATTGGACAACTGCGGCTTTCTATCAATTGGGCTTTGCCTATGAGGAATTCTGTCAAGACATTCTTGAGTCTCCCGCCCCGCCGAATCTGCAAGGAAATGATCTAGAAGCATATTGGAACACTATTAGCCAACAATGGATTATCCCCTTGCAAAGAGAGGCATTAAAGTACTACCAAACCAATGAGAAATTGGCCGCAGAAAATAATTTAAATAACGAGTGGATCAATAAAACACGCGCCAGAATCCTTTTTTTAAACAAGAAATTAGCAATGGAAAGTACCGTCATTTCCCAAAATGATCAGGTGAAACGGGCAAGCAGCACCGTAGTTTCAAAAACATCACAAGTAAGACAGAAACTATAATCCTATCAGGAAATAACGCCACAAAAAGCCCTATTATTTTTTTAGGGCTTTTTTTATGCAAATAATTACAAGTCAAAGATGACCCCAACTAAACAGAAAATCTCCCAGAGAATTGTCTTAGATTGATCAATTAATGATGTTGTTGAAAAACTCCATTTTATGGGAATTCTGATTCCGTAAATTTAATAATTATGTTATAAAATTTTCGAAAATGGAAGAAATCAACAACGTCGTTAATCTCCTGAAAAAAATTCAGACCTTTCGAAAGAATTTCTTTATTATCAATGCTCATCGTTGTTAGAATTATTTTTTTCTTGACATTATGGTGATTTTTTGCTATGTTTATACCCTTATTTTTAACCTTCAATTCTAAAAGGTTTTACACTTTGAGGAAATTAATTCTGCACAATGAACCGATAATTTATAGCTATTTAGCGGTCCATTTATTTAGGAATCAGCCCATGGTCAATAAAAAAATTACTTTTTTTCTCCTTTTATTCGCCTTGACAATTTCACTCTCCAAAGCATGCTATAGCACAGTATTTCAAAATACAGATTGTTTAAGATGCCACGATGATCCCAAACTGGTAATGTCAGGGAAAAAAGGTAATATCGAATCGTTGCATGTGGATTCCTTGCTCTTTGCCAGAACACTCCATGGTGTTTACTTACTCTGTGTGGACTGCCATATCGATGCGGATACTACAGCACATCCCAATACTGGATACACAAATGTGAATTGCCTGGCATGTCATTCAAATCTATCTGGATATTACCCACCTAATGCGAAGGAGACACTACAGAAAAAAAAGTTAAAAATTCCAGAGAAAAAGATGGTGGGAGAAAAATACCTAAAGAGTATGCACGGTCAGGCTCTTTTAAACGACAATCCTGATGCGCCACAATGTTACGATTGTCATACACAACATTATGTGAAACCTAAAATTGATCCAAAGGCTTCTATTCATCCAACTAGACTCCCAAAAACATGTTTCCCTTGCCATGAAGAAGGGAGAAAAGTTGAAGGATTCATGAACAAAGTCGTAAGCTTTAAAATTAAAGGACATCGAAAAGAAAACCTTGCAGAAAATTATACTGAATCCAATTGCCAGAGCTGTCATTACGGCGCTTCGGCTCACGGAGAGGATAATCCTGAAGATTTAACCTGCCCTAAATGTCATTTTCCTGGAAAACAGGGGAAAAAAGTCATTTTTGGTCCGTTGCACACCAGCGTCGTTTCCGAAAAACAACCAATTCCTCATATTACGGCATTCATGTATTGGATTGTTACTCCTTTTGTTTTACTGATCGGATTGGTAGTGGGCGGAATTTTTCTTTTTAAAAAATATCGCATAAAAGAAGAAGTCCTTTTAAAACTATTCCCGCCAACGTCTCAAAATTAAGCAAGAGGTTGAATTTTGAAATATAATAATTGGTAACCTAAATTATGGAAGAAATAAGATACGGAATGATCGTTGAACTGAGACGATGTATTGGATGTCATAGTTGTTCTATCGCCTGTAAAAATGAATATGAAGTACCACTCGGCGTTTATCGAACATGGGTGAAGATCGTTGAAAAAGGGAAGTTTCCGGAAGCAAGAAGGATCTTTCTTCCTCTTCTATGTAATAACTGTGAAAAGCCTATTTGTGTAACAGTATGTCCAGTGTTAGCCACATTTCAGCGAGATAATGGAATCGTCTCTGTTGATCCTCACAAATGCATCGGCTGTCGATATTGTATGGCAGCTTGCCCCTATGGTGTTCGATATGTGCATCCAATCAAAAAGATCGTACAAAAGTGCGATTGGTGTTTACATCGATTGATAGAGGGGATCAAACCAGCATGTGTTTCCGCCTGTCCGACTTCAGCACTAATCTTTGGTGATTTAAACGATCCAGGTTCTGAGGTCTCCCAGGTATTAGCAGAATTTCCGACTCAGGTGATTAAGCCAGAAATGGGTACAGAACCTCAGGTATTTTACATTGGACTGGATAGAGTTGTTGTAGAGACACGTAAAAAAGGTCACAAATTATAGTTGATGCCAGAAGTCGGCCCTCCGCTGATCGGTATCTAAAAACTCACTACTGACGACAGAACACGGACAAGGGACAATAAATTATTTTTGAATATGTTTCAACGAACTTTAAGATAATAATAAAAGGATCCGCATAATGGAACCATCAATTATTTATAATATTCATAACGGAGAAACATTTGGGATTCTGATTGCTATTTACTTTTATCTTACTGGATTAAGTGCAGGCTCCTTTATTCTTTCTACCCTGGCTTATGCGTTTGGGATTGAACAATATAGACCCCTGGGAAAAATCGGCGTGGTGTTAGCTACATTGCTATTGGTGATAGCACCATTATTTCTGCTGTTACATGCAGGCAGACCAATGCGGGCATGGCACTTGTTTGTCTTGTTAAGAGGAACATCCCCTATTACCTGGGGTTCATTTCTTTTAACCTTATATCCAATCAATTGCCTGATATATGGCTTCTTTATGTTTCGAGGCTATCCTCGCCTTACTAAAATTTTTGGATTAATCGGTATACCTTTAGCTATTGCTGTACACGGATATACTGGTTTCATTCTTTCATTTGGCAAAGCCAGAGCTCTCTGGAATTCGTCGCTAATGCCGCTTCTTTTTCTGATATCTGCTATGGTTTCAGGTATCGCTTTGATGATCTTGGTTTCCGCAATTAAAGATCGGTTCTTTTCAAAAGAGAAAAAAATAAATCGCCAATTAATCATTGATCTTTCAAAACTTTTAGGATGGGTGATTATCTTTGATATTTTTCTTATGTTTAGTGAAATAACCACCCACTTTGTTTCGCATCGAGAAGCTTATGAGGTCAATCTACTATTATTGACTGGTAGTTTTGCCATCTGGTTTGTGGGCGTAGAAACATTATTAGGAAAATTGATTCCCTTGGGAATTGTTCTGACGCCTAAATTTCGAACTATACCAGCAATTTTGATTGCTTCGATTCTTGTTATTATCGGGATTTTCTTCATGCGATATAATGTGGTTTTAGCGGGAGAATATTTACCACTTATATGAGCAGCGAAAAACATTAATTAATAAATATTGAGGGACATTGATCTCTAAATTGATCATTAATAATTGTCAGTTGTTAATATCTAATTGTCAGTTAATTACTAATAATTTTCTTTAAAGCAGATGAGTTTTTAGTGTTCATCGTTATATCATATCGAAGGAATAAACTATGACAGAACTTCCACGAAGGGATTTTCTCAAAATTGGGGCGGTTGGCATTGGTGGAGTGACTCTAAAAAGCGTGTTTGGAGATTTATACAAATCAACGGAATTCCAGAGTAGCAAAACTGTCTCCAGAACGACTCGGAGGTCATTTAGGGGATTTCCCACGACTTGCCATCTGTGTCCAGCAAAATGCGGTATCGTAGGATTTGTACATCGATCGAAACTAATGCTACTTGAGGGTAATCCTGAACATCCAGAAAATCAAGGAAGAATCTGTGCGAAAGGGCTGGCTGGTTTAAATCTCACTTACGATCCCGAACGCATCCTCTTTCCTTTGCGTCGAGATGGCAAACGAGGCTCAGGCAAATGGAAACAGATCTCCTGGAAAGAAGCAATTAATGAGATTTCAGAAAGAATTGAAGAGATAAAAAAATCTGGAAATCAACATGACTTTATAATAGAGTCGGGTACAGAAGACCTTCTGACTGAACGATTTGCACGAGCATTTACCAATTGTTCTTATGCAAAATATTTACCCGATGTTGATCCAAATTCAATCTTAGCACATCAAGTCACCTGGGGGGCAGGTCTGGGTATTCCAGATGTAGCTAACAGTACCTACATTCTTATTTTTGGAGCAAATCCTTATGAAAATCATCCCAATTTTGTTGGCTTCATAAGAGAACTAATTCGAGGTCGAGTTGAAAATCGTGCTAAGTTGGTGGTATTCGATCCCCGTCTTTCACATACAGCAGGAACAGCCGATAAGTGGTATCCGATTTCCCCGGGAAACGATGCTTTTGTTGCTTTGACCCTTGCGAATTTAATTTTGAAAAATAATCTAGCTGATGAAAACTTTATTCGAAATTATACGAACATCAGTATCCAAGAACTGAAGCAATTTTTATCTCGCTATACTTTGGAAGAAGCCGAAAAGATTTCTGGTCTCCAAAGAGAATCATTGAATAAAATTGCAATGGACTTTGCTCGATCCGACAGACCTGTTGCGTTCGGCGGACGAGGAATTTCTGCGCAGCCCGATGGTGTTCAGAACCAACGAGCCATCCTTCTGCTAAACTCTGTTATCGGAGCTATTGATCGAAAAGGCGGCTATTGCCTTCCCCCTGAATTACCAGAGCTTCCTGATCCAACACATCAACTGTCACTTAATTCGTCATCTGAATCCAGCGATAAGAGCTATCTCTATCGAGTACTTGATGGAGAATTTCGTCCAAGGCTTTATTTTTCTCATCTTTATAATCCTGTATTTACTTGTGTTCAATCTGATGAGTTAACAAAGCTTTTAACGGACGAATCCACCATCCCATTTTACGTAGCGATGGATACCCATATAACCGAATCGACTTTATTGGCGGACATATTCCTGCCCGCAGCCACTTTTCTGGAGCGCTGGAATATCCAATGGATTTCAGGCGTGAAGAGGGTTCCAATATTGGCTCTCACCAGACCAGTGGTTCAACCGTTGTCCGAACAGGTCACATTGAAAATGCCAGATATGACGCGACGAGATATGTTGACGACTTTCTTCCAACCACTTGGAGCAGCCTGCTCTATCGACGATGTTTGTCTAAATCTCTCACAAAAATTAGGGGGGCAAATCAAAACGGACTTCAATTTTAAGTCGACACGAGATTATGTCCTTCGTATTATTGAACAGATCGAAGGATTAAATCATGAAGACAGCTTCCGTCATCTCGAACAGCATGGTTTCTGGATAGCACCGAATAGCTCTTCTAGCTATTTAAATTTTGAAAAAAGAGGTTTTGAAACTCCATCGAGAAAGTTTGAAATAACCTCGATACAATTAAAAAGAATGGGCGCATCAGCTTTGCCCAAATCAGCCGAAGTCACATCGAAATCCAGGTCAAACACTGATGAATTTGTACTCATTACTTTCTCCAGAAATATTACGTCTTCTCAACTGGCGAATTGCAAATATCTCGCTGAAATTGCCCATCACAATCCGCTCTGGATTCATCCTGAGACAGCGAAAACTAAGAGAATCAAGAATGGAGATCGAGTTAAATTACAGACCTCGGTTGGAGAGATAGATGTGCAAGTCAGACTAACAGAGAGTATTCATCCGAAAGCAGTAGCTTTAGCACGTAATTTCGGTCATTGGGCATTCGGGAATATGGCACAGGCTAAAAAATTTAAAAGTATTGATCCTGATACATCGCTGCTTTTCTGGGAATCTGAAGGAAATGGTGTTAATCCGAACCCTATAATTGTAAGAAATATAGAAATTGTTGGTGGTGGTCAAGTCTGGAATGGAATACCGGTGCGGATTTCCGGAGTATAATTTTGAACAAAAAAGGTAATTTTTATTTGCTGAGTGTTATAAAAAGTAATGCCAAAAGCTTGGCACATCGAAGCCACAATTAAAATAAAAAGATAATCTTTTCATCTTATTATAACATATCGTTCAACGAAAAAGGAACAGCAACAAATAAAATTTGGATTTGAGAGCCAGGTAGAACCACTTCGTTCCTATACTTTGATTTGTCTCCAATGTCGTTGGAACACTTGATTTTATATTTTATTTTAGTTGCTGTTCTCTTTTCGTTGCAAACTACAGGTATTAAGGACTTGAGATTAAATAAATTGACCATTTCAGAATTTACGATAATTGCAAGTAACGACAATCTGACAATAAATTGAGTGAGTTATTTTATCTCACGTCCTAAATATCTTAAAAAAACAAAAATTTTAGTTGTAATATTATGGAGCGTGGAGCGTAAAGCGAAACATCGTGTATTGGAATACCTACTTGAAAAAAATAAGATTGAGCAATCCGTTCGTTGGGAATATAAAGAGACTAAAACTTTCATAATTTTATGTGATTAGATAAATACTTATTTCGGAAATAAAATGAACATCAAAGAAATCCCTAAAAAACCGCTAATCATTTTGATCGCCTTTATTTTATTGGTATTAATTATTATTGCTGCACTACCGCTCAAATTAATACGGCATACAACGCATAATCCATCTTTTTGCAATGACTGCCATCCAGAAATTGTCAAACTCTGGCAAGAATCACGAGTGCATCCAGACTCAATTACTTGTACCGCATGTCATGTCAGTGGCTGGAATCCAGCTCCAGTATCGTATGAAGCCGATCCAGCAATAACACTACCGAATTGTGAGCGATGCCATGAGGAACAAAAGATGCAAAAAGAAGTGACTCGAAAACTCATAAAAATCTCCCATAAAATCCATCTTGAGGACTTAAAACAAAGAAATCTTGAACTGAATTGTCTGGATTGTCACTGGACTGTGGCACATGATAAGGGACAACCTCCTACCAATCGCCCGACTATGGTCGGATGTTTTTCACCGAACTGTCATCCAATAGAAAAAGAGACATGTGAATTGTGCCATTTCACAGAAAGGTTTTTCGCGGCTGAGAAGAATTCAGGGGGTGAGATCAGGTAACCTGGATATTTTGAATTTTCTCAAAGTTTAGAAATAAGAACTTATGAAGTTTAATTGGCTAACTTTTATTATCTCTCCTCCAAAAAGTAAAGGGACTTTGAAAATATGCTTAGTTCACTGGATTTTTCATTCATTTTAATCACGCTTATCTTTTTGGGTTACGGTATTTACAAACGCATCCGTCTCTGGGGAGTTGGTCAGCCAGAGAATCGATCCGATCACAAAAAGGAGAGGATCCGAACGCTCTGGCGGGATGGAATTCTGCAAGTTAAATTACTCAGAGAGCTTGCGCCAGGACTGATGCACGTCTTATTATTCTGGGGATTCTTAATCCCATTTGTAACTATTATTCTACTCAACTTAAGACTCGATGTTTATTTACCCAACTGGCTGGCGGCGTTTATTTCAGTACTTTTGGATCTATGTGGACTTGCAGCACTTGTTGGAATTGCCATTGCTTTTTATCGACGTTACATTCAAAAATTGGAGCAACTGGATCGTGAATTCGAAGATGCCATTGTTCTGGGACTTGTATTCACTATCATTTTTTCTGGTCTATTAGTCGAAGGGCTGAGGCTGAGTATTTCGTATGGAGAGATGGGCGCCTGGTCTCCCTTTGGTTGGATAATTGGTGGTATTTTTCAACTCTTTGGAGGAGAAAATGTTCAAGCGCTTATCCATCAAATCGTACGAAGAATTCATTTATTTGCTGTATTGGGCTTCGTCGCCTGTTTGCCCTATACCAAGCTGAGACACATTTTCACTTCTCCATTAAATATTTATTTTGCGTCGTATAAGCCAAAAGGCGAACTATCAACAATAGAGATCGACGTTGAAATTACTGATTCTTTTGGTGTCGCCAATATTGAAGATTACACCTGGAAGCAGCTTCTGGACTTAGATGCCTGTACCAAATGCGGTCGGTGTCAGGCAGTTTGTCCAGCCCATTTAAGCGAAAAGCCGCTTTCACCGAAAAAGCTCATATTAGACCTAAAAAAACACTGGCAGAAACGTGGCAAAGAACTGTTAGTCGCATCGAGCAACGGTAAGGCTGCGGAAGAATTCCCAGAAAGTGAAATTATTGATAAAGTCATCTCCGAAGATACAATCTGGGCATGTACCACCTGCCGAGCCTGTATGGAAGAATGTCCTGTGATGATCGAGCACATCCAAAAACTGGTGGATTTACGTCGATATCTGGTGCTCATGCTCAGCCAGTTTCCCAAAGAAGTCCAATTGGTACTCAAAAATCTCAACAACAATTTTAATCCGTGGGGCATTGGATTTTCTTCAAGAGGCGAATGGACTGAAGGGCTGGACGTCAAAACATATTCGGGAGAGGATTCAGAAATCCTGTATTTTGTCGGCTGCGCTGGTGCCTTTGATGATCGATATAAAAAAATTGCCCAAGCATTTGTAAAAATTTTAAATGTAGCGGGAATAAAATTCGGTATTTTAGGTCCAGAAGAAAAGTGTTGCGGAGATTCTGCCCGAAGGATCGGCGAAGAATACCTTTTTCAGACCTTAGCTCAAGAGAATATCGTCACATTTCAGCAATATAATGTCAAAAAAATTGTCACCACCTGCCCGCATGGCTATAATACACTCAAACATGAGTACCCAAAATTTGAAGGTAATTTCGAGGTTATTCACGCCGTTGAATTAATTGACGATCTTTTGAAACAGGGAAAAATATCTTTGAAGAATTCTTTTAATCAATCAATAGTTTTACACGACTCCTGCTACCTGGGAAGATACAATGATATTTATGAGCAATCCCGAGAAATCATTCGAAACCTTTCTGGTGCATCGCTCTTAGAAATGGAACGAAATCGAGACAGGAGCTTTTGTTGTGGTGCTGGCGGCGGCAGAATGTGGTTTGAAGAAACATTGGGCAAGCGAATTAACAGTATGCGAGTCGAGCAGGCACTAGAAACAAAACCCGATGCCGTGGGCGTATCATGTCCCTTCTGCCTGACCATGTTCGAGGATGGAATTAAAGACAAAGGCATTGCAGAATCAATAAAAACTTATGACCTGATTGAACTGATTGCCTGGTCCCTGGAAGAAGAAAAAGAATGAAATAGAACGCGGATGACGCGGATTAAGCAAATTTTCTCGGATTATTTAAAAAGTGAAACGTGAGACGGTAGACGTAAGACGATATAAGTATAATGTTTCACGTCTCACGTTTGACGTTTCACATTCTTAAAAAATTCACGCGATTCCGCGTTCTATATATATTTGTTGATTGTTCGAGAATTTCTTAATTTAGCCAACTATTACCTATTTACCCAATTACCCAATAACGCCTCACTTCTCAACAATCTTTTTAAATTCTTCCGTCAACTTCGGCACCACTTCAAATAGATCTCCGACAATCCCATAATCAGCTCGTTGAAAAATCGGTGCTTCGGGATCCTTATTTATGGCAACGATACATTTTGAAGAGGACATTCCAGCCAGATGCTGAATCGCGCCTGAGATTCCACAGGCTATGTAAAGATTGGGCGAAACCGTTTTACCGGTCTGTCCAACCTGATCCGAATGGGGTCGCCATCCAGCATCAACTGCAGAACGGGAAGCGCCAACAGCAGCGCCCAATGCATCAGCCAGTTCTTCTAAAATTTTATAGTTTTCCGGTCCTTTCATGCCGCGTCCACCCGAAACGATAATATCAGCTTCAGTCAGTTCTATTTTCCCGCCTTCACCAGAAATAAACTCCTTAACAACCGCTTTAAGATCGCTACCGGACACCGGCACAGAAATTTGTTCAATGGTTGCCGATTTCGATTCATCAGTCCCAATGACCGGGAATATGTTTGGTCTTAACGATGCCATATATGGAGACACATTTAATTCCTGTTCTGTTAATATCTTACCAGCATACATGGGACGTATCGCATGAAGTTTTCCGTTTTCTAATTTAAGCTGCATACAGTCCGTTGCCAGACCGACATCTAGATGAGCTGCTAAACGCGGTCCCAGATCTTTACCGAAAGTCGAAGCTGGAAGCAGAATGATTTCAGGATCAACGTTTTTAATCGCTTCGACGATTGTTTTTGTATACCCTTCGGCTGAATAATTTTTAAAAATTTCGTTATCGCCTAGCAATACTTTATCTGCACCGTATTTGCCCAATTCAGGACTCAGTCCATCTATACCTGCGCCAAGAACGATGGCGATCAGTTCACTGCCTAATTGATCGGCTATACGGCGCCCCTCACTAACAACTTCGAAACTAGCCTTTCGAAAATTACCATTTCTTTGCTCAGTAATCGCTAATACAGGTTTAGACATCGAAACCTCCAGAGATTTATGAAAAAGTTCTTACCATTCTTAAACGATTAATTTTAATCAAAATCTTTTTTATTTAGTATCTGCTTAGCTATGTGGGAATTAATCCATAATTTTATGGGTTGGATGGATTAAAAGGCTTAACGCTTTAACTCCAGTTAATCCTTTTTCATCAATTACAGGATAATTTTTCATCTAGCTAAACATTTACAATATTTAGAAGTTATACGACCTTTGCTTCCTCTCGTAATAATCGAACCAATTCAGGAACAGCGTCAAATCCCTGTCCGACAATTTTACCTCCTTTTCTTATCGGGGGATATTCAATGTTCACAATACTAATTTTAGGCGAATCAATTTCGACCTGTTTCTCTTGAATGGTTTTCTTTTTTGCCATCATAATACCACGTAAGGCCGGATAGCGTGGTTCGTTCAATCCCTTTTCAGCCGTAAATATCGCTGGCAGCGTTGTTTCAACAACTTCAAATCCGCCTTCTATCTCACGTTTGGCTGTTGCCTTACCGTTTTCTAAATTTAATTCAGAAATAAAAGTAACACATGGGAGATTTAAAAGTTCTGCTACCATTGGTCCTACTTGTAAGTTATCATCATCAACGCCCTGCTTTCCAAACAGGATTAAATCATATTGCATTTCTTTAATAGCAGAAGCTAATGCTTTAGCAGTCGCCAGGGAATCTAACACTTGATCGGTTTTAATCAGCACAGCCTCATCGGCTCCCATAGCCAATGCGCTTCTAATCGCTGAAACCGTGCGTTCAGAACCGATACTAATCACGGTTATAGTGGTATCACCAAATTTTTCTTTAATTTGTAATGCTTCTTCAACTGCATACTCATCATAAGGATTTAAGATCCAGTTAATATCCGTCGGATCAATTGATTTCTTATCAGCAGCGATCCTGATCCTAGTTTCCGTATCGGGTACTTGTTTTATACAGACCAAAATGTTCATGAATCCTCCTTCTCAGGTATTAACTTTTAGAATTGGAAATTAATTAAAATGATATGAGTAATTTTTCCTGCATAGAATAAGTTTTATATAACCAAAATGTGATTAACTCCTATCAGGTTAGAGAGATTTATACTATTTTACAATAACCGCTTTGTCAATCACCATAAGACATCTAAACCTATTTCACTTAAAATTTTATCCCGAGTTATTAAAGGTAAGTTCAAATGTATTGAGGTACCAGCAATTAATCTATCCCATGGATCAGCGACTCTATTTCTTGGGATTATTTTGCTTTTTTCAATTATAGATAAACATAACGGCTCTACCTTATAATTCCTTGAGGAAGATACCATTTCAAGCAAGCTATCAAAATCAATGGCAATTTTTTTCTTCTCGATGAGATATAATAATTGAGAAAAAACGATACAAGGAATGAATATGTAATCCTGAAAATTATCTACTTTTTGAAAAATTGTTTTCGCTCTGTGAGAACGTTTAGGATCGTCAGTTATATACCAAATTAAAGAGTGAGTGTCTGTGACAAATGGCATTACCACTTCTCCTCAAGTTGCTGCAGAAGCTCTGCTCGCACTTTTTTAATATCCTTGTCTCTAATTTTTATATTTTTCCAAATTCCGCCCAATTTGATTGTATTTAAATTTCTTTTAAACTCTTCTAGTTCCTCTATAAAAGGACAGATCTCGATTCCATAAATAAAACCTTCCTCGTCCCACCATAATTTGAACCGTCCCAATTCCTTCATGGGTTTTTCCGTTAAAGGACGAAATTTTAGTATCAGGTCATCATTAGATGGAATATATGAAATTGCCTTCACTTTCCTCCTCCAGAGATTAATAACAAAAAGGCAAGAAGCCCGCCCAAAACAAGCAACGTCTTCTCTTGTTCTTCTTTTTTCAATTCTAGAGACTTCACATGGGTGGATAATTTATTTAAAGCTTGCTGATATTCTTGGGAGTCATATTGAATATACTCCCTTCCCTGTAATACGGCTAAATCTTTTGAATCTATTCCTTTTTCGACAAGAGGAATAATCAGTTTTTTACATTTCAAAGAATATCCTATTTCTTGCTGGACCCAATTCGATCGTATACCATTCCGCGACAGCAAGGCAACCACACAATTCGATCCTTCAATCTGTTCAAAAACCTTCTTATCGATATGTTCACCAGGGTCAAGATACCATTCAGCAACAAATACTTCTACTTCAAATTTAGAAAGTAAATTCGCAAGTGATATAACCAATCCCTGATCCCTGGTGCTATGACTTATGAAAACTCTGTATGCCATTTTCAATTCCAAATTTATATAGGCTCATCATTACATCTATCATTTGCTTTAAGATGTTAATATAAAATGATAATCTCATAAAGTCAACGATTTTCTGAACAGGTCACATTTTTTCTATCTCTCCAGTACGAAATTCATCGACAATCGGCGGTGGAAAAATTCCAGGTTGTAATAAAACCATTTGTGGGCGAGATTGATGCCAGGTTACCACTTCAAACATCTTGCTCCCATAAATCGGACGTGTTGCGAGAAGAGATCGTTCGGTTGTTTCGATTTCAAGATTGGTACAGCCACTTACCAGACCAGTTGGAATCCGTTGAGCTAATCGTGGAAAAAAATCTCGGGAGAAATAGGATAAAGCTGCCATGAGGATTTCTGGATTGTTTTGTTGAATCAAAGCAAACAACTGGTTGCAATAAAGCTCGGTTTCATAATTTTTAAATCGGTCATCGCTGGATAAGAACACTTTATTGGCTCCAGCATGAATTAATGAGTTCGCTAAATTTTCATCGCTGGAATTCAGAAGTATGGCAGCAACGCCAGTGCCTAATGCATCAGCTAATTCTCTTGCTTTGCCAAGAACTTCAAGAGAACTTTCTTCTATTTTTGATTCGTGACATTCTATGTATACAAAAATACCAGTTGTTGAAATGGTTTCCGCTTCTGGCGCAGCCTCCAAAAAATCAAAGGCAGTTTGGCTTTCTTGATTTTGCATTATATTGCCCCATTTTTAAACCGCTAATTTCGCGAATTATGCGAATTAAATTATACTTATCTAACGGATAAAGAAGAAATTAATTTTCAAACCAGTTGGATTGTTTCTATCCGTTAGAAACTTAAATTTGAAATGGGTAAAATAATTTTATATCTTAAATAGCCTCAGCTAGATATTGACTGTAAACCTTTGTCAATACACCCTGGGCACCAATTTGATCAGGCGTAAGTCCCAAATCCTGGACATTCCAGACAACGATTTCTTTTTTATAGGCTTTCATGATCATTAGTGCATTGGGAATTTTAGGTTCTCGAATCGATTTATCCACCGTTAATAGTGCAGGTAATTTTATCCTTTGATCTCTGGTTTTATCATTTATATCAGAAGTCGCTATTATGAAATCTTGTTCAATTGCTAATGAAACAACAGCAGTCGCTTGAGGAATATTTAGTTCTTCAGCAACTCTTGGTCCGATTTGACCGCTAAATCCAACATCAGATTGTGCACCGCATAAAATAAGGTCATAAGGTTCAAGTTTGGAAATCGCCCGACTTAAAACAATGGCATTAACATAAGGATCATTTCCAGAAAATTGATGATCAGTCAATTGATAGCAATTGTCGGCTCCCATGGAATACGCTTCCCTTAAATTATCAGTGTCCTCTACTCTGCATAAAGAAATTACATGAATCGATCCGCCATGGTCCTTTTTCAGATCAACTGCCAGTTGTAATGATGATCGATCATAAGAATTTAATACGCGCTTGCCAGTTTCAAATACCTGTCCTTTACTGCGACTTACTTTAAGTTTAGTTAAGTCAGGAACTGGTTTGATAAGCACAATAATTTTCATGACTGGCTCCTTTTTTGACTGTAGTCATCTATCGTAATAAAATCATCTTCTTTGTTTTTACAAATTCATTAGCTTTTATTTGATAAAAATATACCCCTGTGGCTACGTGCTGACCATTTTTATCCTTTCCCTCCCATGTAACAAAATAATCACCAGCCAGCTTAGACTCATTTACTAAGGTTTTGATTTCCTGTCCAATAATGTTAAAAATATTTATTTCAACCTCTATCATTCTATGAGGAGCGTGGGATTCTCCTTTAATGGTATACTGAATTGTTGTAGCCTGATTAAAAGGGTTGGGAAAATTTTGAGATAAATGATAAAATTCGGGGATTGAGACATCGCCAATCCCTTCTGTGACTGTTAAAATAGTATTTACCTTCACAGATGTAAGTACATCGACAATACCACTGGGCCAGTGAACTTCGATAGTATCTATTTTATTATGTTTTCCTAAGCCGAATTCAACAGGAAGGCTATTTTGAATATAGTGACTGAATGTACAATTAACATCACGAATCTGAATAAGGTCGCCAGAGACCACTTTAACCCGTGCACCAATTCCAAACGAATTGCTTTCTGTCCCTCTTGTTCTGATAGTAAGCCAGTTATTATCATTCCTTTTATTATTACGATAAAGAAAATATCTGGGCGTTTCCAGTTCAGGAGCACTGTTCGCTATAATTCTTGCGCGGGCAACATGATAAAAATCTAAATCTCCATCATTATCATAGTCACCAATGGCTGTATTCCATAGATAAACATCTATGAATTTTTCTTCATGGATTAGTGATTCTTCTAAGGAAAAAGTACCATCCCCATTATTTTTAAAGATTCCTATGGGCTGGGAATTTATGAATAAATCTAAATATCCATCATTATTATAGTCCAAAAATGTACCTCCGGATACAGACTTTCCTGTGTTGCTCAATCCAGTAGATGCTGTCACATCAGTGAAAGTTCCATCACCATTGTTTTTATATAACAAAACACCCAAAGAACTCCGATCAAAATATAGATCTAAATGCCCATCATTATTGTAATCTCCAAAGGCTCCCCAGTTACAATAATTTAATTGATTCAATCCTGCCATTTCAGTTATATCTGAAAAGCTACCATTACCGTTATTTTGAAAGAGAATATTTGAAAATCCCTTGCCCCTTATGGCTAAAATGTCAATATAGCCATCGTTATTATAGTCCCCAAAGATTGTCATTGATACAAAAGTTGTCGAGTCTAACCCTGAAGCTAATGCAACATTGGTAAACATCCCATTACCAATGTTTTCATAGAGAGCATTTGGTTGTTGCCAATCATTAGAACTATAAATATCGAGTAATCCATCATTGTTATAGTCGATAAATCCAAATATCCAATCATCTAATATACTTCCTTTATCAGTGAAAAGGCGAACTGGTGAGAAAGTACTATTCCCATTATTATGATAGAATAAGTATCCTGAACTTCTTCGAAAATATATATCCAGTTTTCTATCATTATCATAATCAACAAAAGTCGTAGCAGAGAAATTTTTCAAATCCGCAACACCTGTGCTCGATGCAACATCAACAAATGATCCATCTCCGTTATTTTCATAAAGCATGTTTGGATAGTTGTAATTAGCAACATAAAGATCAAGATAGCCATCATCATCAAAATCACCAAAAGCAGTTGTCGATTGATCTGTTTCATAATTAATACCCGCAAAGGATGATACATCTAAAAGAAGCGGTTCTTGAGCCAGATAAAAGGCGATGTTATTATTTTCCTCAATTTCTTTTATTGTATTATAAGGATCGATTCTAACATATACAGATAGTTCTGTTTCCATAATATCTTCAATCAAAATCTGTGCAGTTTGATACTCACCACGACTTTTTATTGCATTAATGATTTGATCTTCTCCGATTTGCCAGCTACCATTTTGTGGATCTCCATTAAAAAATTGAACAACAATATCATTTGCTTCACTAAATCCAAAATTAAACACATTTGCTCTAATCGTATCATGAGCACCCGCAATAGGAGACCATTTAACAGAAATATCCTCAGACGTTATACTTAAGTCAGGTAAACCATGTTGTGCCTTCCCAGCGAAACTGAGAGCTGGATCACCCAGTAGATTGAAAGCACGAAAAGGCCCATTCAAAATATTTGCCAAATAAAAGACGGTGCCAAGGCAGGTATTTTTGTTATTCATCAATATGTTAAATATAGTTGTATTTAACTCTGCATTCGTGCCATGCGTGACTCCTTCTGAAGCACCGATAAATGCGATTGCCCCTTTACCTTGAGTGTTTAGAAAAGTCTCGCCGAGACAATCTTTTGTAGAATCAGCAAATTTACCTGTATTACAGGAATAGCTGAAAATGATAGGAAGATTCTCGGTATTTGAAAGATTTAAAATATCAGAGGATTGAAAAAGAAGCCAGCCGCGACTATCTCCCCAATTGTCCACACCACCATGAGCATTTACATTTAGAAAAACTCGCCCATTATTTAGAGTATTAATGAATGTAGAGCGAACCAAATCAGGATCCATAGTTGCACGATTCAGTTCTTCGCTTATTTCATAAAAACTTTGTTGTAATATGGAATTTTTCATATAATCATATAATTCTTTGACATTATCATTAAATTCATCCAAAACGAACCCACTAACTAACGAAATCCTCCTTCTCCAATATTCATTTGAAAAAAGTCTTTTTTCATATTCCATCGTCTTTCGTGCAACTATATTCAACTCATGATGATTTCCCACAGAAAATCTGCCAATGATGATATCTGCGACAACATCATCATCATTAACTATGCCATCTCCGTTATCATCATTGATACATGCATACCAAAGATCACTGGCAGTTTCACTGCCCATTCTTTGATAAAAATGGGCGGGGATTACATTAGTGCTATTTGGGGTCCCTTCTCCTATAAACAAAACATATCCTAAATGACCATCACCAATATGCAGCGCTAGCCAATGGTTATAAACATGAGTAATAAAATCTTTAATAGACTTGCCATTTGTAGAATTAGGAAACTGCTGGTAAATATCACCAGTTTTAACCACTGCCACATCAAATCCACTAAATTCAGCCCGATGATGCGCCAGTGAATCCAGAGCGGAATTTGTCCAGAGATCATCCGTCGTAATAATTAAATAATCAGCAATATTACCTGGATCTCTCAGGTTTGTGGGAAAGGTAACTTTACCGCTATTTTGATTGAGATCAGCCAAGGGATTTTCAAATTGATCGTAATTTAGAAATAAATCCTTTTTGAATTCTTCTAAAGGTCCAATTCCTTTTTCAATAAATACTTGTCCTCCACCATAATTTAAATCAATCTCAACCTGATGATAAACTTTAATTTCCTGCGACACAGGATTATGCTGAATCGGAAAAATCGCCAGCCAGATTGCTTTCTGATCACGAATGTATCCTATTTTTTTGACTCTTATGATTTCATGAGGGTAAAAATCATTTGTGGAATATATGTTAGGGTCTTTAATACATTCTTCTGTAAAATAAATCTCACCATCAGGATGTCTTCTCTCGACTAATTTAGGAACAGGATCGATCAGATAATCATTAAAAATAGAAATTTTAGTAGAAAGGATTTTTATTTTTACATCATTTATCGAACTGGATGATGGAATAGCAATTAATTTGATGATCATTGGTAGCATAGGTTGACCTACACTATCCATGAAACCACATTCTGGCAAAGCTATCATTTGATAATGATGCTCTTGATTATTAAATTCTCTTATATATGCTCCCGAAACGTCAATCTTGAATTTAATGCTGGTATGATCAGTATTGAGGAGGGTTATTTGGGGAGAACACCTATCTGTTTTATTCGCAGTGCAGGATAACCAATGTTCATTACAATTGGGTTGACTATAACCATTCCCAATTTGTAACCCGATAAGACATACCAAAAATCCCAACAATATTCTGATCTCAGATAACTTCTGAGTTTTGCTTTTTATTGTCAGCATTTTTTAATCCTGGAAATCATTTTAAGCGAAAAGAAATTAGAAAAAGAATCTTATATCTACTTCTATTAAAAAATCAGTAATAAAAATCCTCCTCCAATAATAAAAAAATTACCATAACTCATTCAGCAAAATAATTGTTACAACATTTATCAAATTAGTTTAATTGAAAATTTTGTTCTGATAGATTTTACTCAGTATGCTAAAAATTAGTTCAGATATTAATGACGTCATTAATAGGAACCTTTTTTCAACAAATTATTCGCGATGATCAACCGTTGAATTTCATTTGTACCTTCAAAAATACGATTGATTCGAGAATCCCGAAAAAATAATTCCAAAGGATAATCTTTCATATACCCAATACCACCGTGAATTTGAATCGCTCGATCGGCAATTCGATCTGCAGCTTCGGAACAATAAGCTTTGCAAATCGCAGCTTCCTGAGTGAACCTTATCCCCTGATCACACATCCATGCCGCACGATAGACCATACTTTCCATAGCATAAATTTCCATAGCTGAATCAGCTAACATCCATTGAATGGCTTGATTTTCGGCAATAGGCTTTCCGAACTGCTTTCGTTCTTTGGCGTGTTTAATACAAAGTTGCAGAGCTTCTTTGGTCGCCCCGAGACAGCCTGCTGCTAATCCCAACCTGCCACGATCAAGAGCTTTCATAGCCGTGATGAATCCAGCGCCAAATCGACCGACGACATTATCTGCTGGCACTCTCATGTCCTCAAAAAACAACTGAGTGGTCTTGGTACCTCGAATTCCCATCTTTTCTTCTTCACGCCCCACTTTATAGCCAGGGTAAGTGTTTTCCACGATGAAAGCAGTTACGCCTCCATGCGCCCCCAGTGCTTTATCGGTCACAGCAAAGACTATAATTACATCAGCAATACTTCCGTTGGTGATGTAAATTTTTTGTCCATTTACAACAAAGTTGTCACCATCTCGGACGGCAGTCGTTTCAATAGCGGCAGCATCCGAGCCTGCATTGGGTTCGGTGAGGGCAAATGCGGCGATCTTATCTCCAGAACACAGTGGCGGCAGATACTTTTTCTTCTGATCCTCTGTACCATCCAGATAGATGGACATAGCACCGATGCTGGCATGCGCGCCCATTAATGTCGTTACTGAGGCGCTTCCCCGAGATATTTCTTCAGCAAAAATGCAATATCCCATTTCCCCAGCACCAGCGCCACCATATTCTTCTGGAAAAGAAATACCAAAAAAACCAAGCTCTTTCATTTTTTGAATGAAATCTGCTGGGATGTCCCCCTCCTCATCTATTTTCCTGGCAATCGGTTTCAGTTCTTGTTCCACAAATTTATGAATCATCTGTCGTAACATTTCTAATTCTTCTGGAAATTTGAAATCCATAGAGAACATCATCCTTTCCTGGAATGTATTATCATAAATTCAAATAAAATATTACATAATTTCTAAATGTACGATATTCCATATTTGAACATCTTTTCTAGAAATAGTTATATTTAAATTTAGTATATATTTTTCAGATTTTTGTTTGAACGTCTTGTTTTTTATTATTTCATAAAGGCTAAATTCATCCTCTCGTTTGACCTTTAAACAAATATTTAGATTCTCCGTCATTTCACTATGATTAATGACAAACAATAGATAGCCATCTTTGTTTTCTTGCAATCGCACTTCAACTGGGGTATCAATTTTGCCATCATGAGACGTCGTGAATGGTCTTACGATCTTTGCCCAATCTAGTAAATTCAGTAGGAATTGATTGTTCTTTTGATCTGGTTCAGGGTGATTGGCGAGCCCCAAAAACGAACCGATAAGAATTGTTTCTCCTTTCCCGTATCTGGATGCAACGACGCTGGGGGTGCCATCATCCAGTGATGCCAACACTTGTGCCTGGCTGTCCTTCAACGGTTCAATGGACTCGGCAAAATAGGCACCCTTGAGTGCATCTCCTTTCTCTAATTTGCTCATCACGAGATGAGAATTATTCAGCACACTCATCATCACCTTTTCACTCATTTTGACTTTTGTTTCTATTGCCCCAAAGACCACGCTAAGTCCCATTCCTGGAATCACTTGCGCCGCAAATCCTCTTTCATCGTTCCATGCAAGCCGTGCCTCAGCAACTGCATGTCCACCTTGCTTCACATAATTTTTTAATCCATCGGCAGCTTTTTGGCTGAACATTAACGGATACGGTACGATGATTAATTTGTATTGAGATAAATCATCAGTCTCCAAATCTTTACGATGAATGAAATCAACAGGAATATTATGTTCAGCAAAGAAACGATAATATCCGAACAGTGAGTTTTGATGCCCGTCTAAATCGCTGTAGCGCTGTTCGCCGCCGACCATCTGTGCCAGCGGATTGTAAACCAAAGCAATTTCTGCTTCAATTGGTGTTGATTTCAGAAATAGCGTTTTATTTTCATCAATGAGCTTGGCAATCTGTCCCGCATTTTTAGCCCGTTCGGTTACGGTTCCATCAAGATTGATCAATCCGTAGCCACCAGATTCGTATCCCGAAGACATTGGATAGTAAGCATAAATATTGATGGCTCTGGCGCCTTTGGCAACTACTGACCACATCCAGATCCGATGATCTTCGGGAGTAATCGGATTACCAATCTGGAGTCCAATCGTCCCTTTGCCTGCCTGGAGTTCACCGACATAGAAGCCAGCATTTTTTCGATTGGCACTTCGAGAAAAATCTACAGCTACCATAAATTTCCAAAGCTCCCAGTGTCGAGCCGGGTGATTATGCTTCGGATAAAGAGAAATCCCATAAAAATCAACCTGCTCTGCCATGAGAAAATCATCTGTTGCGCCATAGCCATTATAGGGAGAATAAAATATTGAAGGGACAGCGGCATGAGAAGTGATCACGTGTGTTTTATCTGCTCTGCGAATTGCTTCATAACGCATCCGTAAATCGCCAGCTAGCTTTTCGTAGATAAAATTCTTCCAGTCGATAAAATCGGTATAGCTCAAAATGGTACCGAATCGTGGCGGCTGGACATCGTCCCACCCTTTAAAATTACGATACCATGCCTGATTTAGATTTTCTAGTGTTTGATATCTTTGCTGCAGCCAGTGTCGAAATCGTGCCTGGGTATTGGGACAAAAACAAAATTGCACATTCGGCACGTAATTGATATACGCCCAGTTGACAATATGCGGTTCACTCCACAGATCCCAGCCATGAAAATTTGGATATTGAATTGCTGCTTTCGCCGTCTCCGTATAAAATTTTGACACAGCTTCACGAACGCCAGCATGATCCGTGCAAAAACCTGGCGCAGCTTGAGAATGGACTTTATCGCCACTCTGGGTTTCAAAAAGTGCGTCAGGAAATTTAATGCCCACCCAATCCGGAGCCGAGTCCACATACATTTGAATAATGACTTTTAATTCTACTTCCTGAGCCAATTCACAAAGCAGTTTTAAATTTTCAAAATGATATTCCCCTTGCTGGGGCTCACAGTGCGCCCATTCGACCCAGGTTCGGACGGTGTTAAATCCCAGGGATTTTATCTGCTTCAAATCTCTTTTCCATTCTGTTTTTGAATTTGGAGTGATGGTGGAGAGCATTGGCGCTCGGGCTTTGCCACCGCTGTACCAAACAGACACAGGGAAAAAATCGGGATGAGATAAACTGCTATTGCTCTGTCCAAACGCCAGACCCACAACAAGAAAAATCATTAGCAGAGTTGACAATATTAATTTTTCAATCATGGCTACGGCTCTCATTCTTTGATTCGAAATTATAGAAAATTTTCTATTTCACTCCTTCGGAGTCTAACATTTATGAAGAATCCATAACTATAAACCTTATACTACGGGATTTTAGTTCTAAGAAACCAGGTTTCTTTTAATAATCATTCACCGCTGGCGCTTGCATATTTTCTAATCCTACTTCAATGATAAGGTCACGATAGGTGATAAGGCGAACATTCTTCTCTTTCAACATTTTTTTGAATTTTTTGAAACACAGCGCTTTTAACTCAGCATGTCGATGACGACTCATTTGATGGAGACCAGATGGATTCAAGTCAACCAGAGCATTCATCTCTGGTGCTTCCATACCGATGTGAAAAACCGCCAACTGTTTTTTACCTGGATCGATGCGACGGATAATGCCAATCAGGCTATCTGTTTTGTCTTTGACTGGGATGCTGTAAATACTTTTCATGTCGATCTCACCAAAATATCGAGAAATACCCAGATGATATTCTTTTGCAAGTTTTTCTACTAAAGTTCGAAGTTCAGGCGTATCCACCGCCGTTCCCATGTGGTAATCCACGTAATCAATATCAAGTCCAGACTGAATTCCCCGTTCAATCTGGGCACGAAGTTCTTGTTCAACTTCATCAATTTTAGGATAACTAGCAAAAAAGCGGGAACGAGAAGGAAAAAAGTAACCGCAACTATCGACCAGACTGGGCACTGTCCCTTTGCCCAAAATCGGTCCCCAGCGATAATTTTTCCATTCTGCATTTAAGGTGAGATGAACACCGACTGAAATTTCGGGATGGGATTTTAAAATATCAACCGCTTCCTGATACCAGGGACAGGCAAACATTACAGAAGCTGAAAAGGGCAATCCCGTTTCCATTAATTTTCCAGCAGCCATATTTACGGCATGGCACATGCCCAGGTCATCGCATCGGATTAATAGCACAGGTTGAACGCGTGAAGTTTCATTAATTTCTGTTTGAAGTAGGCTGCAGCTTATGATTAATATTAAACCAAAAAACAAAATCCATCTTTTCATTTCCTTTCTTCCCATATCCATTAATCTTTTTTTCTGAAACCTATTTTTTTCTATCTGTTTTATGGAGATGATTGCTGTCATGATATTCCTTCTGGTTTTGAGCGTGAGTTAACAAATTCTCCATTCGAGTAATAATAAAGTTGGCTCAGATCTCCACTTCTCCACTCAATTGAATTAGATGACTAGAAAACATTTTTAGTGTCCCGCTTTTTATAGACTTTTTAATAGGTAACTCCAAAGGAAAATATATGCACGGAATTAAACACACCAAAATCTTGATAGGCATAATCGAATCGGAATTTGCTATCGAAATAGATTTTCTGAAAACCGATACCAAGGGTAAGTCCTCGTTCATCGTAATTCCCCATATAGCCAGAACGAAGTGTTATCACATTTTTATATTCAAATTCAGCACCAAGTTTTACTTTTTCTTTAAAATCCCGGCAATGACGTGTCTCCAATCCAATATAGAATGAATAGTGTTTAGCATTTTGAACCATAAAAGAAAGCGGGTCAATGGTTAAACTAAAGCTTACGGCAAATGGCAGTGGAAATTTTTCATCCTCATATTTTATTTCTCTCGAAAAATTCTGAATGGCTGCCCCAAAACGAATATTATGATACAGGAAATCATAAATGGCGCCAATATCAATAGCAGGTTCACCGGAAGCATAAGATTTTTGAGCGATCTGTAAATTTGGATCATCTACATCAGTACCTGATATTCCGATCCAGGCGCTTCCTAAATCCTGCTTGGCGTATTTCACTCTAACACCATAAGAAAAACGGTCGCTAACCCTCTGGCTGAATGAAAGACCAATAGCATAACTTTGAGGAGAGAAAGTCTCAGTATCGACAAATCCTTGTTCGTTATTCGCCCGTCTGGTACCAAAAAAATCACCATAATCCATGACCAAAAAATCTAACGCCACAATGGCGAAACGACGGATATTGTAAGCAGCGGAAAAGGAGCTGTGATTAATGTCCGCGATACCACTGGTATAATTAATATTAAAATCGAACTTCGCATCAATCCAGCCGAGACCAGCGGGATTCCAGAAAACAGTATTGGCGTTGCGTATGGTAACCAATCCAAGTCCACCTCTGCCAATCGCTTCTGCTGATATTGGATTTTCCAGAAATCGAAAACCGACCTGTCCCTTTTTAATTTGGCAAGGGGCAGTATTCATGGTGACAATCCATAAGACTAATAACGTCATTATGAATGTTTTTTTATTTTGCATATTTTTCTCCTAATTTTACCTTGTGTCTCTGCATCATAGCGATTTAAGAAAAATTTATTCTTATCGAACCAGGATAAACTTAACAAATTGATCTGGTAATGATTTTCCTGACACATCTTCCGCTTCAGTAACTGCCAGAATATAAACCCCACTGACAACATATTGATTGGTATCTGTTCTCTGATCCCAGACTTCTTGATCCGTACCAAAATGATCCATGCTGCTAATTCGATCACCAGTTTCTGTATAAACAGTCAAATTACATTTGTAAGGAAGGTTAGCAAATAAAATCTGTGATTCTGCACCAGGAAATCCCAATGCTCCAGCTTTAATAGTAGCAGGATTGGGTACAACTCGAACGCGATCACTTTCAGCTAACCCAGCTTTAAATGGTATAGCAGGCAGACCAGACCGATTCACATATCGTGAGCTCTCTAATTTTTGACCCGGGAACAATCCATCAATATTTTGGGTGCCATCGTCAACTGCAGTAACAGCATAATAATAACTTACACCACGGATCACCGTAGAATCAATATAGGTTGTCTCCGATTGATTAGTAGTTTCATAGATGAAGGTCCATCTTTCACCACTGTAATTGTCTTCTGGATCATTTACCATGGCAGCGCCTTTCTTTCGATAAATTCGCCAGGCATACCAATCATCTTCTCCTGTATCTGGATCCTTAAAATAGGAATTGAAAGGATACGACCACGATATGGTTACCTTATCAGCACCGCTTGTCACTTCTACATCTGGTGGCGGTGGAGGATCAGGAATATTAAGCCCTCGATTCCATGCCCAATAAGCACGATCGAGCGTTTTAAATAATGAATCTTTGCCGGTTAACACCCAATTATTTTTCTCCGCATCCGTTATTTCACTGTTAAACCAGGCTTTTCCAATGCTGTCTGCTACATCCCAAGAAATTGAACCAACACCTAGTGCATACACTACTGTAATAGAATCATAAACGCCTTTTTCAGCATTTTTAGTAAGTTCATAAGGTCCAACAGTAATAAAACGCATAGGACCTTTTTCAGTTGATGTAGCCCAACCTTCAGTGATAATATCCTTAGGGAATTTCCCGCGATTATCATGACCGATATAAGTATCACGTAAACCTGCATCGCGTCTGCCCCAGAGGTCATTTACAATTCCGGCATGTGGCATGGCATAAGGTTGAGATGTGTCATCTGACGGATCGTTAGCAGACTTGGAAGCAAATAAAAGTGTATAACCAGGGATTTGTGGTGATAGAAGATGACCTCCAGCACGGTCTGGATCACCGGTGTCATCGTAACTCCCATTTGAATACACTCTAACCCCTTGCCACTTAGAATCCCAATAGTAAGCAATTTTTAAAGAATCACGATCGCTATTAGTGACAAGTTCAGACTCTTGGGCAAACCAACTATCCAGATCGTCAACCCCTTCATAAGTAAAATTACCTAATACTTCATATTCTCCTGCTTTTGAAGGACCAAAACTGAATGCAATAGGCCACCAAAAGCGGATGGTTTGATCAGGGAAAAAATCCTCAGGTCCAGGATTTTCGATTTCACGCTTAGTTTCACCAGTAAACTTATATGTCGCTTTCCAAATGATGTAATCATGATGATTCGGATTACTGAATGCGTACAATTCAACATGGGTCCGAATTCCCCAGAAGGGTAAAATATCTTCCCAAACCGCACAAATATCGTATCTTAGAGTCGGGTCAACCTCCCATCGATACTCCCGATAGAACGGAATGCCATCCACCGTCACATAAGGTGGACGATATCGTCGAATCTCCCTTGAAAAATCATTTTTCCCTGTACTTACAAAAGGTGTAGGAAGGATTTTGTTATCACCAAATTGATCCTCTCTCCCGCTATCATCCAAACAGACAGGATTGAAAATTTGATAAAGCATTTGAGAATGCCATTGGTCTTGCGGCCAATACCAGATTTCCGTCTTTTCAGGACCTTCTCCTGTCAACATCCAGCTATATTGTGTCGTAAATTGCCCTTCGCCATTTAATTTTTTCAAATCCAGTTTTATTGCATTGACATCAATAAACAATGGAGGACCATTGAAATTCTTTTGTCCCCATAATACATTAAAAGGGATTACTAAGATTATTAATATTGAAACGAAAACCATTGCCTTTATTTTATTAGACATGCTATTGCTCCTTTTCTTCATAATTTTTCATTTTGCTAGATAATTTATCTATTTTAGTTTGATTAAGGCGTCGTCTATTAAAATCTTCTAAGAATTGAGCAATCATTAAAAGTTAATTCTCAGCCCCAATAATATCCGACGTGGATTTAAAAATAGCGGAGCCGTTAACCAGCCGGTATCAATATAGTCTTTGTCCCATTCACCGAGTTTATCGTTACCGTGTTGATCTCCGCTTTCAAAGGGAAAATGCAGCGATTCCTTATATCGATCAAACTGAGCAGTGCTCATACCCTTAAGATATAATCTTTTTTGATTCAATAAATTTTGGATAGTCATAACAAATTCTAAGTTTAAACCTGCAAATTGTACCATTTTTGAAGCGCGAAAGTCAACGTTTGAATAATCTACTACCTCTATTTTTATTTGTTTTTCTTCAGGCTCATGTGGATTTATTATTTGCTCACCACCATCATTCCACTCGAAAAATAGATTAACAAATAATCCTCCCAATGGTTTCCATCCCGATAGCTTTGGACCCCAATCATAAGGTGTATGTAAATTAAGATTCACATTAGCCCGTAGTAGAGGTTGTGTGATGTCCAAATTTGGATCTCGCATTTCCTCCAAAGCCTTGAGTCGGTTTTCATATACGTATTTTAAGCCGCCTTGTCCTGTACTTTTGAGCATATATTCGTAGTTACCCCAGAAAGTTACAAAGCGACCGAAGTTTTTCTCCAATCTCAATTCGATACCACGAATATCTTTGTAGCTATCTGGTAAATATTTCCTGATACTTAGTTCTTCCCAGTAATCGACATACTCTCGACTAAGAGGTTCATTTTTTATATCTTTATAGTAGAGTGTAACATTCGCCAAAAAGTTTTCTAAGAAGCGTTGTTCATAACCAAATTCATAAGCAACAGTTCTTGCCATCTCAAGATCAGAAGAAGGTAAATTAGTAAAGCCAGGACCTATTGATTGGTTGTAAAGAAAGTGAACATTCGGACGTTGATAAAAATGTCCATAATTAAAATATAGCTTACTATTGACCGTAATCGGAAAAGCTACACCTAATCGGGGTGAAATTTTTAGTTGAGCTTTACTCTCTACTGTTGGCCATCCGGGAGGTTGATCGAGCAACTCACGAAATTCACCCCATCTCTCCCACGAAAAAGATTCTCCTGGAAGATATTGATATGTTAGGTTGTAAAAATCCGCATAATCCGAATCCAATGGGTGTTTTAAGATATACGATTTTTTGTTGGGATTGAAGTAATCGAATCTTAAACCAATATTAGCGATCATGCCCTCAAATTCGAGCTTATCTTGCAAATAAACGCCGATTTCCAAGGGTTTCACGGTAAAATATTGCCATAAATCAGGACTCCAACTTTTTTCCGATTGCAGCCATGTACCTGAATTTACAGATAAATAGTTATATCTAAAATTGAATCCGGTCTCGATTTGATGATGTCGACCGATTTGTGTAGTAAGATGGCCTTTGAAATTCAGCATCCAAGAATATGTGGAATCTGCTGCTTGCAGCCCACCGTATAGCCAAAAAAGATCATTAATATCTGTCAACCAATTCGTTGAAGCATTGGGAGAACCTTTAGTCGGAACATTAAGCACTTGAAATGTATCGACCATCGTCCATGCGTTTGCTTTTGTGGAGTCTAAACTGAAAGGTGTAACTTCATGGTCAGTGTAGCTGAATTGTAAATCTAAATCATAAAATACTCTTGGTGAAATCGTATGTGTAAATTTTGCACCGCTGATAATATAGCGTTGCTCGTAATATTGTAATCGACTCTTATTAAACATTTTTTCGAATCCCTTACTACCAAGTATTCGAGCCTGTTGTTCTACAGACGCTGAGGTGCTGCTCAGGAAGTTAAAGCGGCTGGATTCATCAACTAAAATATTTCCAAAAGTTGTAGGTTCATCTGCGGTAAGAGTATTTACTTTTGCATATATACCATTTAGCGAGAGTTTCATATTTGGGGAAATTCTGGAAGTTATCTTAAGTTGGCTATTCCAATCAAGATAACTATCTCGTGGTCCGATAGGAAAGGCAAATTGTGTATTTTCATATTTTCCAGCTAACAAAAATGTAGATTTACTTAATAATTCTCCCAGAAACGGGATGATACTTCCCGGAACTGGACCTGTAATTGTACCTTCCAAGAAAACATCAGGTTTGTCGGCAAACTTATATTGCGGATGCTGTTGCAACCATAACAATCTTTTTTGTTCCGCTGTTAACGTTGTCCTCTTCGGTAAACCGATTGCTTCATAATTGCTATTACCTTCTCTTCTATTATTCCAACCTCGAAAATATCTTAATTCCTCCGGAACTGTTGTATCCCCATAGGTACCCCTCCAGGCATATCCATTTTCCGATGTATCTGCAAAAACGCGATATATCCATGAATCTTCGCTCCAAGGATTAACACCAAAGAATTTTCTTTGATTAGAAGGAGTGTAATCAAATTTTAAAGAAATATTGTATTTATCTCTACTTCCTTCTCTGGACACTACATTAACAAGTCCAGATCGAAAATCACCATATTTTGCCTCAAAGCCACCTGTTAAAACTTGGAGTTCTTCGACAGAAGTTGAATTGAGTGATAGATAAGAATTCTCCGATCTGGGATCGCGTATTGAAATACCATCGAGACGCACATCGGTTTCTCGAATTGTTCCACCTCGGATGCTAAGTCCATGGCCATCATATCCTGCAACCAATTCCACACCTTTGATTTTATTGACAAACTCATCCAGTCGTAGTACTGGCGTCTCTGCAATGCGGTCACTTAAAATAATTTCCTGCGTTCCAGAGACATCAGGTTTGATGATCTCTCTTTCTGCCACTACCTGAATTTCGTCCATCTCGATCGCTTTCGGCTCCAGTGCGAAATCTACAGTCGTTGTCCGGTCGATATTCACCCTGATCCTTTGAACAACGAGATTCATATAACCCATCATGGTTGCTTTGATGTTGTAGGTACCTGGGGAAACATTCAGAATAACAAAATACCCTTCGCCATCTGTTGCAGCTCCTAATGTCATTTCAAGCTTAATTTCTTTGCCAAATTGCCAAATGCTTTCGATGAACACATTAGCGCCTGGTAAAGGCTGTGTGGTTTCTTTATCATAAACTCTGCCAGCGATCTTGCCATTGGCTGTATATCCATCTCTGGTGAAACTTAGGAGCAAGAGGAAAACAATGGCAATAATGAGTTTAGATTTTAATTTTTCATTCAGAGACATAACAAATTCCTCCTAATAAGAGAGGTGATTGATTTAATTGAAAATTGCTTATTCATTAGCTCATAAAAAAACCAATTTTAAAATAATATTGGTTTGATTCGAATATCTGTCAGATAAAAACTAAAAATACCAATTGTCCTGGTTGAGAAAGAAAAAAATCGAACACTGCAAATCCGTAGGAAGATTAGCATATTTGATGTTGAGGAATAGACTGAATTCACTTTTGAACTAAAATTTAGTAACAAATTTCATTGGATCGTCTATCTTAGATGATATTCATTAATAATATAACTATTTGTCAACAGTTTGTCAAGAAACTTTTTATGTTACGAAATTTTTTTCTTGAAATGGTTGGTTTATTTTACTATATTGTCCAATATTTTTTGACATATAAATGATCTTGTTGATTTAGTGCCATTTTTTTAAATGTGACCACAATATGCAGCAGTCAGGGACTGCTGCTACCCAATATGTTGTGGTAATTTGCTATTTATTGAAACTAAATCAACAGAATCATAATAATGTAGATTTAGACACAGAGATCATTAAGAATCATAGAGAGCATAGAGAAAATTCTCTGTTTACTTTATGATCCTCTGCATTTTTTTGTCCCGAATGTATTCTCTAATTCTTCAACAATTATAATTTCCGAGATATTCTCAATTTTAAATATTAAAACAAGGAATTTTAACATGAATATTATTGCTCTCGATCTCGGAGGGACAAAGCTTTCCGCTGCCATCTTCAATGAAGATGGTAAAATTAATCATAAAGCATTGGCAGCTTTAGAAAAAAGGCAAGGTAAAGACGTCAGTGCGCTTCTCAGACAACAAATTCGGGAGTTACTCTCAATTGCGGAATCGGAGAAATTAGAAATTAATGCTATTGGAATTTCAGTGCCTGGAATTTATTACTCAAAAACGGGGCACGTCTGGGCTCCTAATATTCCTGGATGGACTGATTACCCACTTTTACCTGAACTTGGTTCCATACCAGCAACTAAAAATATCAAAATTAAAATTGATAGCGATCGTGCTTGTTATATCCTTGGAGAGACCTGGCAAGGAATAGCCAAAGGATGCAAGGACGCCATCTTTCTCGCCGTAGGTACAGGTATTGGGGCTGGAATTTTGATCAACGGAAATGTTTTACGGGGCTATGGTGATATTGCCGGAGCTATCGGCTGGATGGCTTTGGATCGACCTTTCCGAAGTGAATATAAAACCTGCGGCTGTTTTGAATACCATGCCTCCGGGGAAGGTATCGCTAAATCTGCTCAGAAGTTTCTCAAGAACGCTCATGATTATTCAGGCATCCTCAACAAGAAAAATATTGAACAAATTACATCACACGATATATTTGAATCATACAAAAAACAAGATCCCCTCGCCACAAAAGTTTTGCAAGAATGCATTGTATATTGGGGTATGGCAGTGGCAAACCTTATTAGTTTGTTCAATCCGGAAAAAATTATCTTTGGTGGCGGAGTTTTTGGACCCGCAGCGCAGTTCTTAGATCAAATCAAAAAAGAAGCTCAATTATGGGCACAGCCAATTAGCATTCAGCAGGTAATCTTGGAAATATCAGCCCTGGGTGGAGATGCGGGACTTTTCGGCGCAGGGCGGTTAGCCTTTTTGTCTCTAAATGAAACTAATTAATTCGTGTCCATCCGAAAATGCAATACATCCGTAACGTAAGCATCATGCTTGCAACATAGATATTGAAGTTAACCACCAATCCATTCATAAGCTGAAAGTTTGTGATACGGTTACGGACAGATACTAATTCAAAAGGATTTGATAATGTACAATCGAAAACTGGTCTTCATCGCAGCGTGTCTCGGCATGTTGATATTTGGTATCGTACTCACGACCTTCGGGGCAATATTGCCGTTTATTATTGAAAAATTTGTTATTGATAAAGCCAGTGCTGGCTCTCTTATGCTGCTAATGTCATTTGGAATTCTCACTGGCTCATTGATTTTTGGGCCAATTGTGGATCGCTATGGATACAAAAGTCTCTTGATTCGATCTGCTGCCCTCATTTTTATTTCCCTCGAAGCTATTGCTTTTACACCACGTTTCAGCTTTCTTCGATTGGCGGCATTTATTGTGGGGCTTGTCGGTGGTATCATCAATGGTGGTACCAATGCGCTGGTTGCTGATATCAGTGATGAGGGAAAAAGCGCAAACTTGAGCATATTGGGCATATTTTTTGGCATCGGTGCCATAGGAGTTCCTCTCTTGATGGGAGCTTTACAAAAATATTTTACCTATGAACACATTCTGGCAGGTGTTGGATTTATTGTCATCATTCCTTTCCTCCTCTTTGTTTTTCTTCGCTTTCCGTCTCCCAAACAAGCCCAGGGTTTTCCAATCAAAGAAGGGCTGAGCCTATTAAAAGAATTAACCCTGATTTCATTTGGCATGATTCTATTCTTTGAAAGTGGTATGGAAATTACGGTTGGTAGTTGGTCGGCTTTATTTTTGAAAGAGGAACTAGCAGTTACAGCCGATAAAGCTGTGCTTTTTCTTTCTTTTTACTGGCTGGGAATGGTGCTAACTCGTCTCATTCTTGGATATTTATTGAAAAAAACATCACCAGTCATTGTGCAATTTTCAAGTGTTGCCATAGCTTTAGTCGGTGCATTTTTAATGTTATTCTCAAACAGTTTATTTCTATCAATTCCTGGTTTATTTTTATTGGGATGCGGCTTTGCAGCAGGATTTCCAGTGATGTTGGGTTATATCGGCAACCTTTTTCCAAAATTGTCTGGCACCGCCTTCAGCATTGCCTTCGTGATGGCTTTAACAGGAGGAATGATTCTCCCATATTTGACAGGAATTCTGGGACAACCCTTTGGGCTACGAATGTCATTTATCATTATCCCTATTAGCCTTTGCTGTTTGGCAATTCTTTTTGGGATGGTGATTAGACGAATTCAAAAAGCAAATAGAGCAATCTAGTAAAAAAATTTTGACATAACTTTACTGATAATCTGAAGGAGCTTGACATGTTAGCGAATATCTGGCTGGAAAAAGCAAAAAATGTGATGGACGAAATCTCGAAAACGCAAATGGAAAATATCAAAAATGCTGCTTCATTAATGGCAAACTCTATTGCCGCAGGTCGCTGGGTGCATACTTTTGGCTGCGGACATGCAACGCTGCCAGTCGAGGAAATGTACCCCCGTATTGGCGGATTTGTCGGCTTTCACCCAATGATCGAACTACCATTGACATTTTTTACGCATATCATCGGTGAAATGGGAATTCATCAATTTCTATTTCTGGAACGAGCAGAAGGATTCGGAAAAGAAGTCATGAAAAGCTATAATTTTGATCCCAGAGATACCATGTGGCTTTTCTCCCATTCCGGGATTAATAATGTGAATATCGATATTGCATTGGAAGCCAAAAAGATCGAGATGAACGTCGTCGTTGCGGGTGCTGCCTATTCGTTTAAAGACAAAAAAACACGTCACTCATCGGGGAAAAAACTTTTTGAGGTTGCTGATATTGTTATCGATACCTGCGTCCCATCCGAGGATGCCGTTGTACCTTTAAAAAATCATTATGATAAAGTCGGCCCCATCTCCACCATTGCCTTCGTCACCGTGGTCTGGATGACTATTACCACCGTGGCTGAAATTCTTGCTGACAGAGGGAATAAACTATTTATTCATCCTTCACATAATTTGCCTGGAGATACGACTGCCCGAGAGCGGTTGAATAGTGCCTTAAGTGAATATAAGCGAAGGATTGCAGGGATTTAAATAAAATTCGGATTTATGACCCAAAATTCAACAATTTAAAAGTACCCCTTAGGGGTGAGAAAAAATAATTTACCATTTTTAGACACATATTTTTCTTGTTTTTATTAAGATTAGAATAATACAAAATTCCATATTTTTTCTTCTCACCCCCTAAGATAAGATACGGTATTAATTTTTCCCACTTATTGAAAAATCCCACAAAGTTAAAAAATTTTTTATCAGTGGATTTCTTCAGTTGGCTGAACAATAAGACTCCTACTCCATCGAAAGTTTCTAAACCTTAGGCTGGTCCTTTACTTAGTTTATCAGTAAAATTATTTGTCAGAAAACTTCGGTTGACGTTTTTGAATGAACGCCGATACTCCTTCTCTCATATCCTCAGTCTCACAGATTTCGCCGAACAATTTTGCCTCATATTTCAAACCATCCTCAAGCTTCATCTCATATCCTGATTTAATCGCATCAATCGCTTTGGCAACAGCCACCGCAGCTTTGGACGCAATTTTTTTCGCTACACCAACTGCTTGTTTGACCACATCCATGTTCGGCACAACTTTATTCACCAGACCAATGCGATAAGCTTCCTGGGCTGAAATATGATCTCCTGTCAAAATCATCTCCAATGCTTTTGATTGATTCGTCAATCGAGCCAGACGCTGGGTGCCACCGAATCCTGGGATAATACCGAGGTTGATTTCAGGCTGCCCCACCTGGGCTCGATCTCCGCAAACTCTTAAATGGCAAGCCATCGCCAATTCAAGTCCGCCACCGAGACACATGCCATTGATGGCGGCAATGAAAGGTTTGGGTGAATTTTCAATCTTATTAATTACCCCATGTGCTTTCAAACATATTTCTTCCCCTTCTTTAGCATTTTTCAAGGTACTAATTTCATTAATATCTGCCCCAGCGATAAAAAACATCCCCGCACCAGTAATCACTGCTGCTTTAATCTCTTTATTGGAAATCACTTCATCAATGACTTGATTTAATTCATCCATTGTTGGGGTATTTAATGCATTTGCTGGCGGATGATCGATCACAATTGTGGCAACTCGATCTTCGACATTCATTTTTACGAATTGTAATTCCATAGTATTCTCCTTTTAGTTTTCGATTGAAATTGTTGGTTAAAGGTATAGGAATATATGGACTTATGGATTTATAAGTGTATAAAAGGGTGTATGGCAAAATACATCTATAATTCCTAATCCATTATACTTTATCCCTCATATCCTTAGCCTTATATCCCCTATACCCTCTATAACACTACATCTAATGGGTATAAAATCCCCGCCCAGTTTTCTCTCCTAATAATCCCGCTGCCACCATTCGTTTTAACATATGCGCAGGCCAGAAGCGAAATCCCAACTCATCTTTAAATTTTTCCAATCCATCAAGAATCGTATCTAAACCGACTTTATCAGCATATTTGAGTGGACCACCGAGTTCCTGCGGGAAACCAGTTCCAGCCATCATGGCGATGTCAATATCTGTTGCCGACGCAATTTTTTCCTGAAGCGCAAGTGTAGCTTCATTGACCATGAAAAATAATAAACGTTCTGGTGAAAAGGATGTTTTTTTCAGTCCTTCTTTCTGCTGAACTTCTTTGATAAATTGTTGCAATTGTTTTTCTGATCCATCTTCGTCATAGAATCCGGCACCAGATTTCTGCCCTAAACGTCCTTTTTCAAAGAGAACGTGATTAAGCGATGCAACTGGCATTCTGGGTCCGTAAGCCTCATTCATAATATGAGCAACTTTGTAGCAGACATCCAGCCCAAGCATGTCGGATAATGTAAAAGGTCCCATAGGCATGCCGAACTCAACCATGGCTTGATCGATTTCAGTGGCAGTCGCAGCTCCTTCAGATAACGCGATCACAGCTTCGGAGATGTACGGCATGAGCAAACGATTAACCAGAAAACCGGGGCATTCTTCAACTCGAACAGCAATCTTTCGAAGCGATTCTGAAAATGCCATGACATCCATTATTGTATCTTCTGAAGTCTGCAATCCTGGAATTACTTCGATTAATTTCATCACATGGGCAGGATTGAAAAAGTGCATACCGATAACTTTGTCTGGGCGCTTGGTTACAGAAGCGATTTCTGAAATCGATAGTGCCGAGGTATTGGTTGCCAGAATCGTGCTTTCAGAACAAACTTCGTCCAATTCTTTAAAAACTTGTTTTTTAATGTTTATCTCTTCTGGTACCGCCTCGATGGCAATATCCACATCAGAAAAGTCGTCATAAGTCGTAGTGCCTGTTGCCAGTGCGATTTTAGGTTCGATTTCATTCGGCGTCATTTTACCCTTTTTTACTCTCGATTCATAGATAGACCGCACTTTATCCAGGGCTTTTTGAACGGCATTATCATCGATGTCTTTAATCATAACAGGTAGACCAGAAAATGTTATGACCTGAGCAATCCCCCCTCCCATCGCGCCTCCACCAACGACGGCTGCTTTATAGATGTACATATCGGTCTCCTTTCCAAATTAATTGACAATTCTATTCACAATTAATAAAATATTAAGAATTAAGCTCGCTCAATAACTATTGCACCGCCCATTCCACCACCAACACAAGCCGCTGCTAGGCCAAGCCGTCCAGTTCGATTTCTTAAAATATGCTGTAATGTAATAACCAATCGAGCGCCAGTCGCACCAACTGGATGGCCCAAAGCGATTGCACCACCATTGACGTTGAACTTTTCATCTGGGATTTTCAACTCTCGTTTGCTCGGAATCACTTGTGCCGCAAAGGCTTCATTGATTTCAAAATAGTCGATATCCTCCATTTTTAAACCACCTTTCTTTAATGCCAGCGGGACAGCATGAATCGGACCTTCCCCCATATAGGCAGGGCTTAGCGCAGCATAACCATAGCCACGAACATAGAATTCTAATGTAATTCCCAACTCTTTAGCTTTGTGTTCGCTTAAAACAAATAGCGCCGCGGCGCCATCGCTGATAGGACAGGAATTTCCTGGCGTTACTGTTCCATCTTCTTTAAACACGGTTGGATAAAGCGCCAACATCTGTTTCGTCAATCCAATATTAATGCATTCATCTTCGGCAAAAGTTTCAGGAGCTACATCTCGACCTGCCATCTTTTTGGGAATTTGCATGACCACAATTTCATCTTTAAATTTACCCTCGCGTGTCGCACGAAACGCTTTTTTATGACTTTGAAGGGCAAATTCATCCTGTTCTTCTCTCGTAATACCGTATTTCTCTGCCACATTTTCAGCCGTACGCCCCATAATTTGATCAACTACCGGATCGGTTAAGCCTTCCCAGAGCGTATCGATCAATTCCCCATGTCGCAAACGATAACCGAAACGGGCTTTTCTTAACACATAAGTGGCATTGGACATGCTCTCCGTACCACCAACAAGAAATATATCTCCATCTCCTGCTTGAATTGCCTGATAAGCGGAAGTAATCGCCTGAATACTGGAGACGCAGTTTCGTTGAACCGTGTAGGCGGGAACATGCTCAGGAACTCCTGCCATCAGAGCAGAAACTCGAGTAATATTCGGTGCATCTGAGCCTTGAATAATACAACCAGCTATGACATCATCTATTATGGCTGGATCAATATTTGTTCGTTTAATTGCTTCCTCAAAAACAATTTTCAACAACTCCTGTGCTGTAATATCCCGTAGTGCTCCCCCGAAGTTACCGATTGGTGTGCGGACGCCTCTTGTTAGGACCACCTGTTTCATAGGGACCTCCTTCACTCCTAATTTTTCCAACTGATATTAATAATTATTTATTATCTCCAAGTTTTTTATCATTAGAAATAAAACATCAACCGAAGTTAAAAGTGAAATAATTAAAACAACTTAATTTTGCAAGGAATATAAACGAGATTATGAATCTTAAAAAAAGGGACAATTCTAATTGTTGTTTGAAATTTTTTTGTCAAATCTTCTTGCCTTAACATGCGACAACCCTCTATAATTTTAATCACAGATGTTAATCTACAAATATTATTTCACTTCTATTTCATCCCGCCAATACCGCAACTTCCCCACACCTTGCGCATCAGGGCTACCGTCAAAAGCCAAACCAAACATCGCTGATTTCGGATCGAGTAACCACTGATTTCTATATTTTATTTTAGTTAAATTCACCGCCGTATAAGCCAACTTCATTCCCTCTTTCGTCACAAACAAAAAATCACCATTAGTTTCAAAATCGCCATACCTAATTCGACCTGATTCATAAGTATATTTGGGACGTCGCCAATCACGAACCATATCCATGCGAAGATCTCGTTTGGCTGCAACTAAAATTTGTCGATTAGCATCTGCTATTTTAACAGCTAATCCTGTCTCCTCAGGTTCCGATTCGAGAAGCTTAATACGATTGAGCCATTTCTCTGGAGATTCATTGGCTGAATGGGGAATTAAAATAGTAATAAATCCAATATGCTGCCCAAGCTCAAAATGTTGCCCAGTCATCTGATAGATTACCAATTCATTCTGATAATAACGTTTCTCCTTTTCAACCCCTTCTAAACGATAATGAGTATTAGGAAAAACGATTAAAAGACGTTCATTGGTGGGCAGTACTAAGTTTCGGAGGGAATCATAAACCGTATCGTACCAGTGATCACCTTGTGCAATGATTTTTCTTGTATGCCATAAGTTTGCAGCAGTGAAAAATTCTTCCACTCTGGCTTTGAAAACATCAAATACGACAAAAAGCTCAGGCTCCTTCACATAGGTTATAACTCGGTCCCATTCATAACCAAGTTTATCATCCATTAAACGCGTGCGGCTATAATCAAATTCTGGCAATGTAATAAAATCGATCTTCTGGGTACGGATACGGCGATAAGAGCCTGCATTGTGGAGAAAATCAAGTAATGATTGACCGGTCACGGCATCCCGCATCTGGTAGCGGTATTCGCCCTGCTTCTGTCCTATCCAAATTTTTTCCTGACGAACGCAAAGTCGATTATGAAAATAATCTTGTCGATAAGCGCCATAGGGACCACTGGGCATATACTCCCGGTAGCCGCCGTCATGGAGCAACACAGAACCACTCTTCATCAGCAGGGGAATGCTATTTTCATCAGTATGACCGTGAGTCATTTTTTCTTCCTCAACAGGAATGGTATCCCGTAGATAATCACGGAAAATGAGCCCACCATCTCCCTCATCCCGGTAGTTCAGGAGTAAATAGGTTGAAGTTGGATTCCAACCATTACGGAAAACAATTTTTTTGCCTTGGACATCGTCCATCACCTCTTCACTCAATTCAGTTGGTGGTTCAACGGAAAGATCATCAGTGCAAAAACGGTAGCAATCAAGAAGCAGGTACGCCAGGCCTGTATTCTGTATATTTTCAAAATCTATAAATTTTCGTGCTATGACAGTCGCTGCCCATTTTAAGTGCGAATCCTGATAGGCTTTGGCAGCAGCTTCGAAAAACACAAGATAACGATCCCAGTTTGAACGCCAATGGGCATCGCCAAAATCAGGGATCATGCCATCGGGACACATGAGATGCAAATAATACTGAGCATTATAATACATTTCAGGTGTGTAAAAAAGTCCATCCAATTTGCCAATCGCATCAGCATAACCTATTAACGAATAAAGCCAAACAGCATTGTACAAACTGGCATCCTCGATTTCCCAATTGCCCCAATTATCAGCACCTATGGATTTGGCTAACATGCGCCAGGTTTTTGCCTGAGGATGATCTGGTATTGCCCGCACGGCCCAGGCTAAACATTCCGCCCTCAGGATGCCACGATTCATCGTTCCCCACTCTTGTGTTCGCAGAATATAATTCATACTTTCTGCAATGATTCCTTCTATTTTCTTTTTTTCGTTAGCATTAAGATATCCCAACCGCTTTAACATTTCGTATGGACGAACATATCTCATTACTGTAAAAAAGCTGGGCAGTGGAGGTACTCCATCTTCATAATCGGTGCGACGTTTTGCTGCTTCCTCTGGATACGCATTGCGAAAATCGCCATAGTTGAGTAAAACCATTTTAGCACGATTGGCATACTCCTCATTGCTTTTTACTTCACAAAGATAAGCATAAATCGTTGCCATTTCTAATAACCGTCCAGGAGGGTTGTAACCGAACACATACTCTGGATCAAGAGTTTTCTTCCATATCCCTACAAGCGAATCATAGTGATTCCAGGTCCACTCAGCAGATGCACAAGCATATTCGAGATACTTTATGCGTGGAACAGGTTCGATAGCTAACAAATTGGTAATCAGATTTAAAATCAAAATAATTAAAATACAAGCAAATTTTCGCATTAGGCCCTCCCATTGACAATCCATAGTTTTAATTTAATCATATTAAAAAATGGAAAATGATACAATATTTGTCCCTTAAAATCGAGTGTCATTCCGAAGCTGGGCATATTTTTCAGTAATGAACAGTAAATTCAGCAGAAATCAATCATGCGGATTACTCATCGTCAGATCTAAATCACTCGAGAAGATTTTTGTTCTAATCACTCATGATTCCTTTGATAAAAATATCACCCAGCATTTGTGCCGATACAGAAAGGCTATATCTTTTGTTTTTAGACAGAACCCAAAATCCAGAAAGTTCATCCAAAGCACCAAATAATATTCGTTTGGCGACACCGGGAACGACATCAGAGCGGACTTCTCCATTTTTCTGTCCCTGAATGATGATTGAAGAGATGATATTGAGATAATCATTCAATTTTGTTCCCATATATTCTTTCATGAATTTATGACTCTGTCGCAATTCAATTTGAAGTACCTCGGCCAAATCTTTATTCTCAGCTATTAAATCCAAATGCACTTGAATAAATTTTCTAACCTTATTTTCGAAGCCCTCTTTCTTAGCCACTTCCTCCTTCATTTTGCGGATAATTTTTGTCATCTCTTCTTCGAATAATGAGATCAATAGATCATCTTTATTTTTAAAATATAAATAGATTGTACCATCAGCAACATCGGCCGCCTTGGCAATTTCAGATATTTTTGAATTATAAAATCCGTATTGCGCAAAAACTTGGGTAGCCGCTTTTAAAATTCTATCCCGTTTATCATCGGTATATTTCCTTTTGTTCGCCATAACAAACTCTCTTTTAATTGTACTTTTTTCTGACTAATTAGACGATGAATGAACATTCATTCATTAATTTATAATTTTTTAATTGAATGTCAAGTATTTTTTATTATTAAAATTCATTAAGTTAGAAAAAATTTATTTTTAAAAAATATTTCTTGACATTTTGATAATTTTATCTTATCATTATTGATATTTGATATTATCTTTGATCAATTATTAACTTGAATGAAATTAAGCTAGAAAGCTGTTTTATATATGATATTTCTGAAATATGAATATTTTAAAAGATTGAAGTTTATTCTAAAGTGTCAGGATTTCACATGTCATTTTGGCAACTAACTTAAATATTTTTTCAAATCATTTGCTAACCATGAGCTTTATTCATGGATTTTTTTTAATATAGGAAAGACAATTTGTTATGCTAAAAACATAAAGACGTTGTTGATTTAGTCCTTTTTTGAAAATTTTAATAATATAAATATTGAACTTACGGATTCAGAATTCTTATAAAATAGGTTTTTCAACAACGTCATAAATAACCATTAAAAATAACAATTAAATTTTGAAGGTTATGATATTAATTAAGAAAAGAAGAACTCCATTTATTGTAACAATTCTTTGGATACCGCTTATCATCCTGATGTGTAAAATGGATCATGGTTTAGAGCCCATTCGGAGTGGAATAAGCGGAACAATTAAATATATTGGCAAATGGCCTGCAAATACAGCAGAATTAAGAATTGTTGCCGCAACAAAATTTCCCCCAACAGATGTTAATGATTTAATTATCGGCGATGTCCTCCCAATTGGAGGTGATTCGACCGTTTACACCTTTTATTTAGATCCGGGAGATTACTATCTTGGCTTAGTCTGGAGAGAACGAGAGGCTTCCTGGGGGATTCAGAGTATTTTTGGTATCTACACAGAGCCAGATAACGCATTTTCACCGGGTCTAATAACGATTCCTGATGACGCAACAATTGTGACTGGAAAAGATATCATTGCTGACTTTGCTCATGCTAAACGAGCAAGCAATAGTAACATTTCCGGTAAAATCAAATTCATCGGCAACTGGCCAGAACAGGTGGAAAATTTAATGGTCATTGCCAGCACCCAATTTCCCCCTGAATCATTATTAGATTTTGCTTTCAGTAATCTTCTCCCAGCTTATGTCGATTCGATTGATTATTTTATTCCCGCAGCACCAGATACTTATCAAGCAGTCGGTGCCGTGATCAAACTTGTTGATCAACCCTGGGCACTGGAAAATATTGTTGGTTTGCTATTTAAGCCGAATTCTCTTGAATTGCAAGAAGTCATTGTGCCAGATGAAGATAGTCAGGTTAAAGGTGTTAATCTTACGGTATATTTTCGAGGCCGGTAATTCATTGGGCTATCAACTAAAAGAGAGAATGTAAGATGAAATTAACACGAATTTTCATATTTTTATTATCGCTAATCATTTTTCCGGTAAAATTGATACTGGGACAATCAAATAACAATTACGGTGCTCTAATTGGAAAAATATCTAATGTTAGCACCGGGGAACCACTGCCCGGAGCGAATATCATTCTCACGCAAACCCTCATGGGAGCATCAAGTGATCTTGAAGGGAATTTTGTGGTGAATAAGATTCCTGCTGGCAACTACAATGTAAAAGCCACAATGATGGGCTATAAAAGTGAAACTGTTTCCGTATTAATTAAATCTGGTGAACCAACAACTATCGATTTCCAACTAAAAGAAACAGTCATCGAAAGCCCTACCTTAGTCGTAACAGCCAGCAAAAAAGCCCAGAGTTTTCAGGATGTACCGAATAGTGTTGCTATTATTTCATTAAAAGAAATTGAAAGAAGAAATAAACCATATCTTGATGAAGTGTTAGAATATGTTCCCGGCGTTAATATGATGGCGGGTGATGTAAACATTCGTGGTTCGTCAGGTTTCAGTCTCGGCGCAGGAAGCCGTGTTCTATTCCTGGTCGATGGTATTCCTATGATGCCTGGTGACAGCGGTGATATTAAATGGGACATTGTTCCGGCATCTCAAATCGAACGAGTGGAAATCGTAAAAGGTGCCGGTTCTGCTCTTTATGGATCACATGCACTCGGTGGAGTAATTAATATAATTACAAAGGAGCCTAAGTTAAAACCCGCTACTCACTTCCAATTCTCCTCAGGAATTTATAATAAGCCATTTTATCCAGAGTGGAATTGGACTAATAAAATACTTATATTTAGCCAGATCGATATTACTCATTCAAGAAGCTGGGATAAGCTTAGTTTTATGCTCTCAGGTGGAAGAAGAAAAACTACCGGCTATCAACAAAATGGATGGAAAGATAATTATAGCTTGTTAGGTAAAATTAATTATAAATTTAATCAACAATCAACATTGACCTTGCAAAGCAACTGGTCAACAGTAGATTATGGCGAAATTTACCTCTGGCGTAATCAAACCCATCCTTATCAAGTGCCGCCACCATCAGTAGGTGATTGGGTAAATTCAAGCAAATTCAGTTTCAATGCCGTTTTTCGACAGCTTATAAATTCGAAATTTACTTATAAATTAAGAACTTCATACTTTCACAATAATTTTCAACATCACTATGGCAATAATGATCACTCTAAAGCGAATAAGCGGGGATTAGAAATTCAAGCTGATTATATGCCAAATAGAAGTCATACTTTTACCATGGGTATAGAAGGAATCTATGATAACACAACTTCATCAATCTGGGGTATTCACCACGCTTACACATGGGCTGGCTATGTTCAGGATGAATTACGTCTTCATAATTCATTATCCCTTACCCTTGGGGGTCGATATGATTACCATTATGTGGATATAGGGGAAGAGGACAATCAGTTGAATCCGAAATTGGGTGTAAATTTTAGACCTTTTCTATTTACCACCATGCGTGTTTCTGTTGGGAGGGGATTTCGAGCACCTACTCTGGCTGAAATGTTTACCGACACTTATCAATCAGGTTTTAAAGTTTTCCCCAACCCAGACCTGAAAACAGAAAAAGCATGGTCTTATGAAATTGGTGTCAATCAATTAATTGCTGATAAATTGATACTGGATATCGCCTTATTTCATAACGATTACAAAAATTTCATCGAGCCAGAACGCGATGTTTATAATAATGTTCAGTTCATAAATGTTCCTAATGCCAGAATTCGAGGTGTTGAATTTAATACCCAGGGAAGTTTATGGCAACGTCTTCTTTCATTCAATCTCGGCTATACCTATATGGATCCTGTTGATCTTGACACGAAAGAAACATTAGCCTACCGACCACGTCATTTATGGACATCTGGCGTAACTTTAAGCTATTCCATCTTTGAAGCCGGAATAGATTTCAGATACATTAGTCGTTTAGAAAAAGTGAAGGTCTATGCAAAAGATGATCGTGTTCCACAAAAAGTGTGGGACGGGAGAGTTACCGCTAATATTTCAGGTCTGATGTTATCTTTGAATATCAATAATCTGTTCCAGTATAATTATACACAAGTTGAACGAAACATAGCACCGCCACGAAATTTCGTTCTCACGGTGAGTCGAGAATTATAACAATGTGAAATGTGAAAAGTAAAACGTGAAACCTAAAACGTAAGACAGTTATTATTAAAAGTCTTAACGTCTCACGTCTGCCTTCGCATGTTTCACGTTTGTAGCTTGATTAACAAATCACTGGGAAGATTCAAATAATTAAATAAGCCATCAATACCAAATTTAAAAACGAGGAGGTGATCTACTCAAAAATTACCCATCCTGAATTGAGATCGGAATTCATTATCTGAACCGAAAAACTAAAAGTTAGAACAAGTAAGAAATTCACTTTATGGGAGGTAAAAATGAAACAACTAACATCGTTCGGAACTTTTATATTTGTAGTCCTATTAGCCAGTTCAGTTTTTGCTTCTGGTGTTTCATTAACCGGAATCGGAGCCAGAGCAACGGCTTTAGGAGGTAACTTTAGGGGAATTGCCAACGACTGGAGCGCCATGTTCTGGAATCCGGCAGGAATATCTCAAATAAAGGGTATGCAATTTGGCTTTAGTTCAGAAATACTATTTTTAAATGGTAAATACAAATTTACTCAAAATAACTTAATGCCTTTTTCCGTATATAGAACAACAGAAGTTGAAAACGAGCCTCTAACATATTTCATTCCATCGGCTGGATTCGTCTATGGAACAGAGAAGTTGAGTTTTGGGCTGAGTGTTTACGCACCATTTGGATTAGGCGCTGAATGGGATTTAATGAATACTGCTGCCTACAATGATGAATATCCTGAAATGGAATACGATGATAATTTACAGGTCATTGATATTCATCCCACATTTGCTTTCCAGGTTAACGACAAATTATCAATCGGATTGGGATTCAGTTTTGTTTTAGCTGACATAACTATTGTTATGCCGAAAACAACTCCTAATCCACTCATATACGACCCAGCTAATGCCGCTCTTAAACCTCTTTTAGATCAATTCGGATTAACAACTGACACTTACAGTCACATTTTGACACAATCTGAATTAGAAGGAGATGGCACTGGGTTTGGATTGAACTTCGGGATCAAATATAATGTAACCGATGATCTCTCTCTCGGATTATCTGGTAGTTGGTATAATGATATNNGATGGCAAATTAGCTGCCACCACATATTACGCAAAGATTGATCCAAATGTTATGGCGCAATTAGATGCTACCTTAACAGGATTGATAGGGTTGGGACAGTTGACTGCTGAACAAAAAGCTCAAGTAGTCGGTGTTTACAGTGGCCAAAAGGTTCCGACAATTCCCGCTGGTACAAAGGGCGATGCCGATTTACCACTACCAATGACCATTGGTGGCGGTATTGCTTTTTCTGGTATTGATAAATTACTCATTTCTGCTGACATTTCATGGTCACAGTGGTCTAAGTGGGATGTTATCGAAATCAAGCTTGAAGATGGATCTAAGCAAGAACTTATTGAAAACTGGGACGATGGAATTCGTTTCGGGGTGGGTTTTGAATATCAATTAATGGATCCTTTGAAGATCAGGGCAGGGTATTATACTGAACCTTCAGCAATACCTGATGAAACCTTGTCTATCTCAATACCTGATCCTGGCCGACGTCACGCAATCAATTTAGGTCTCAGTTATCGCTTTGGAATGTTTGATCTATTTGCCAGCTATGAAAGCATTTTGGTCGGGGAACGTGGAGTAGAGGATTGGGTATATAACGCCACTGCGCAAGGTTTTGATAACATGGCTGGTAGTTACAAACTAACCGTGAATACTTTAATGTTTGGAGTTGGAATTAATTTCTAAATCTGATTTCAATTCTAGACTAGAAATAAAATAATCTTCTCACAATATTAAAATCCCTCTGAACTCGCGCTATTCGTTCAGAGGGGTTTTTAATTTGATAAACTTTG
>JABAOC010005380.1_pt1 | contig 67966 bp, 50 predicted proteins | sample 7062161 | NCBI WGS metagenome assembly JABAOC01 (sample SAMN14538625, study PRJNA623070) | marine sediment metagenome | biome: marine biome [ENVO:00000428]; feature: marine pelagic biome [ENVO:01000023]; material: deep marine sediment [ENVO:00002113] | place: India: Gulf of Khambhat ... | reverse complement strand
AGTAATATTGGGACACTAGTGATAAAATATTTATATAATCATATTGCATTACTGGATAAGAACTATCTTAAAACTCTCAGCAAAATCTCCTGCTTCAAATCTGTAGAAATATATTCCACTTCTTACTTTAAAACCATGTTCATCTGAACCGTCCCATAGAACCTTATATTTTCCCGCTTGTTGGTTTTGATTTACAAGTGTTTTTATTCGTTGACCAAGAACATTAAATATAGTAAGAATTACCTCCGATTCCTTTGGTAAATGATAATTTATGTAGGTTAAAGCATTGAATGGATTCGGATAGTTCTGAAACATTACAAATTTTGTTGGTAGAGTATGAGCTGATTCTCCGATATTGGTTGTTCCACTCGCCAATAGTTCTTGAGCAACCTTTAGAAATTTCATACCGTATCCTTCATAATAATAACCGTTTGTATATGTTGTACCGCTGTTGTCCTGATTAGTCGGAGGTGCAATATTTATCGGTTCTATTTGTGTGTCCTCGTGCCATTCATTCCAACTAGTAATCATCATCAGTTTTAAATCTGAATCTACAAAAGGACGCCCGACTTTTATATATTCTTCAAAATATGAAGTCTGGCTTGCTCCTTCAGTACTTTGGCGGGGAACTACGAGAGAGTTGTTTGGAGATGTCTGACCAGCTTTTCTATTGTTAAATCCAGGAACTGCCACCGGAATCAATTTTAAATTGCGTTCATTAGCTTCGTTTTCCCATTCACTAAATGTCGCGCCAAGGGATCCAAAGAAATCCGTATCGATTCCATAATCCTGCGCTCCTAAAATAATGTAGGAAGTCACAGCATCTAAAAAATTCATATGGTCAGTTGGCTCACCAAAATTNNGATTATTGATTTTAAAATAGTTCGGATGGTTAAAATAAGTATTAGCGATATATGTATAGTCATTAATTAATTCTGTTTCTAAGTTTGAGTCGATCTCCCAAGGGGGCTGGCCTAAAATAAATGACTCATAAAATATGGCAAATTTAGCATCATTTGCAGTGAGTTCAGGTTTTATATAATCTTTAATTGTAATATCTTCTCTGCTGTTAACACCCCACCAACTGCAAACCCATAAATCGATACCATATTGGTTGCACCAATCAAGATGCTGGCGGATGACGCTGCGGTCACGGGAATCGTATTGACCTAATACCGGAGTTTGAACAGGATCAAGATAATCACGGACAAATTGTCCGGGCCACTCATGTCCCCAGGTATTGCTATACCAGGGGTAATAATAAACTCCGGTTAAATAATCTGAATAAATTTCAGCAGGTTTCCCTGCTACTTCCAGACTTGGCTGGCTATAATGAGCTTGTTTATCAACTGCTTTTAAACGGTAATAACGTCGCTCGCCATTAGAAAGAGAAGCGTCAACATAAGATGTTGTAGAATTATCGACAGTAGCAATAGCATTTTCTGGTGCAGGTTCAAAATTACTGTTTGCACTGCGATAAATTACATAATGATCTATATCAGAATTATCGTTTGCTTTCCAAAGAAGAGTGACTAAATTATCTGTTCCGATCGCCCTGAATCCAACAGGTTTTTGCGGTGGAATGAAACCGATAGCGGCTTCTGATTCTATGAAATAAGCGTTTGAACTCACTACACCGCTATTTTCAAATTCGGATTTATCATAAGCTACAGAGCCTTTTGCTTCGTTAAATCGCCAGTACCCGATTAATCCCGGTTCCATGGCGCTCAAATTTTTATGCATTAAGGCCTTAATTTCTGTTTGACTGCGTGCATAATTCCAGATACGGAATTCATCGATATCGCCTAAGAAATTTAGTGAAAAGCCGGGATAGCCCTGCAATTCACCAATACGCAACGATGAATTACTTTTAGAGATATCGACATCAGCGTCTTGTGAGGCGATTAATTCTCCGTCAACATATAATTGGGCAATATTGCCATCATATGTGGCTGCAATATGATACCAGGTATTTGCTTGAACATGATTAGGTGAGCCTGTTATTACAGATTCTCCATTTCCATCGAAAACAATAAATGTTCCCAAGGGAAATGAGGTCCCTGCTAATCGAAAATTGTAGCCACTGTCATTCCCTCTTTTATCAGCAATTGTATATTCATAGCTCAAATTTGTATTCTTTTTAATCCAGCATTCCAGCGTAATTTGAGATGGAGAAAGCTCATCTGCATGAGGTATCTCTACCATGGCTCCCTGCTGGTTTACCTGGATTGCATGATTATGAGCTTCTTCATTAATTGGCGCTGTAGATGGGACAGTTTTTGAATTTCCTTTTAATGAACCGTTATTTTGGTTTAAACCGGCATCTGCTATTGTTGTACTTGTTGTTTCATCAAACTTCCAATAACTGATCAGGTGTAATTCATTACCGGTTATTGTATTATTCATATTAGATTCTATTTCAGCTTTTGAGAGTGCCTTATTCCATAAGTGAAGATCATCGATCAATCCACGAAACATAAAAGAGCCTGAAGGATAACCGCCATATTCACCAATTCGTAAAGTACTTAACGTATTGGTTATGTCTTTGTTTGAATTCATTGAACCTGATAATTCACCATTTAAGTAAAGCTTTATTATTGAGCCATCATAAGTTGCTGACAAATGATACCAGGTGTATTTATCAAGAAGATTGTCTACAAACATTATGTTTTCTTTCGTATCTTTGATTACTACAGCCACGCCAAGTGGATAATCATCTCCTGCTATCCTGAGATTATAACCTCCGTTTGCATCGCGTTTATCAATAATTGTTTGTTCACCAACCTCACCTTCAAGATTAATCCAACATTCCATTGTGATATTTGCCGGAGAAATGCTTTCATCATGGGCAATCTCAACATAATCGCCGCTTATGGTCAATCTTAAAGCTCTGTTAGAATAAATTATGTTGGGATCAATTCCTGTAATTTCGGCGTATGCTTCACTTTGATTTCCACATTCATCATAAGAATATACTTTAAAATTAAATAATCCTGAACTGTTCACCGTATAACGTAATTTACGTTCTGCTATCAGGAAATCGTTATTATCATTCACAATTACTCTGTAAAAAGATGCTGTATCACCATCTGCTGCTATTTGCGGAAAATCCCACGAAACAACAATCGTGTCCGAATTGATAGTATAACTCAGATTTTCAACCACATTAGGTCTTATTGAATCGTTGGTTGTATTGTTATAATGATAGCGTTCACCCCAGCCAAGAATATAATATTCAGAAGCTAAGCTCCCATTATCTGAAGCAATTGGATCACGATAGGGGACAGGAGGATATGTGCCTCCCAAATGTCCTAATTCCATCATATGTCCTGGTAATGTTACTTGTGGCTTAATTTTATCAATGGCTATACGGATGCCTTCAATCCATGAGACAGCTCCTGATTCATTTATCCAACAATTCAACATTAATACATCTATACCAGTCACTAGGGGTAATGTTTGTGATGTTTGATTATCACCTGTATGTAAAAATTTTAAACCTTCAGATGTGGTGATTTCAAATTGGCGTACCGGTACGCTGTGCAATCCATCGTGGGCTGTGACATTTAGACCGGCAATTACTTTACTTTCTCCTGCATTCATTTTAATTGGGACTAAAGAAAATTCCGCAGGTCCCACAACCGGTTTATTGAGATGAGTCATTGCATTTATTAAATCCTGTGAATAATGATCCCCATGCTCATGTGAGATAAAATAAATATCTAGCAAATTTGCTAATTCCAGGAAATTTTTATTGGAATAGAATTGGTAATAATGATATAAATCAAAACCCATAGTGATGGAAGGTGTTTTTACCACGAATCCATGATTATAAATCTGCCAGATTGTGGCTCCTTCAATAAGGTTCTCATTTCTTATTTCTAAGATCGCTTTTTCAAGCATAAATCTGAAAAACCATTTGGTCTCAGGATGAAGTGGTGGATAAGTACCAATAATTAAGTCATCTATACTGCCAAAGCAATCTTCACGAATAGTAAGTTTTCCTGTTTGAGGTCGTTCTTGAAGGAAGATTTCTTTAATTTCAGAAAATGAATATATCTGTGCAGAAGACTCACTGGGGATAAAAAGAGAAATCATCAGAACTAATAAAATATAGTTTATATCTTTATAATTATATTTTGACATTTTTATACTCCTTTTTTGTCAATACAAATTATCATTGACCCTCTTAGGGGATTACCTCTGCTGACAGGCTGTCCATGAACTAAAGCAGACTCTAAAGAAACTCCTTATTTTTGAATCAGGTGAAGCACTTACTTTTCTGTAGTGATCCGTTAAAACAAGTGCTCCGCCGTATTAGTCACGTTTTAGAACTGCACGAAACGTTGCTGATAACATATGTTGGCTTCAATTGACATGTTCAAAGAACGGAATAACTTTGAAGATTAAAATAGCATTAGTAAGAGATATTACTTTTCAGATATTATTCTAATAACTTATGTGAGGAAAGCCACTTAACGTTCGTACGCGGCTGACCTAGTATTATACGGTTCAAAATATTTTCTTGAATTTATATAATTATTTATTAATATATTGATTACAAAGAATAAGGGGGTAAAAAATTACATTCAAAATCTGATATTATTTTCTGTTAGGTAAACAGTATAAGTTGAACCGTCTACGATTGTCTGAAATGTCCACTTGGTTCTTATATCAGGATTACTGACTAACAATCACGGTAAGAAGCTAAATCGGCAAGAATGAATATAATGAAAATATCGTAACAAAGCAAGAAAAAAGTGAGGGATTATCAATAATTGGAGAACTCTATTGGTAGAAAGAAACTTATTTCAGTATATCATCTAATTCAAACAACCATATTGATTAGAAACAGACACCGCCCATTGTAACACTCCCGCCTCCGATTACGGATAATAAAGAACCATCGGAAACAAATTGGAAATTTTTTCCGAGAGAAGTAACGGAAATGAACTTTCGAAAAATCGAAAAAACATGGAGAGCAGGCGACCATGACATTGCAATCAGTCTGTTAAACGCAATGATTTTTGAGGCAGGTTTGACTCAAAAAACTGTCATGGATTACTGCATAAGGAAGTGATTAACATGGAGCTTTGGTCAAACATATTGATACGAATGTCGGAAGAAGAGAAGGCTCGAACAGTTGTAGATGCTCTTCTCTATCATCCGACTTTGAAAAATAACAGGTTGATTCGGGATAGGTTGATTGTCGCAGCGGATATAATAATTAGACATTGCCTGATAAGGAAGTGACTAACATGATAAGCGATGAGGAAAAGCTGATTTATGAGACCGAGAGGTTCACGCACCTTTGCAACCCTTTCGGCTCGCTTGACGTGAGGGAAGCCATAAGGTTCGGCATTGAATTCGGACTCGATGCGGATAAGATTATCGAGATTGCAGAGCAGTTTTCAAATGACACAGGCGTCCCTTTTGAGGAACTGGACATCGTCTACATCGTTTATGAGCATGTACGGCATGAAGCCAGGAGCAGGATTTATGAAGCCACAGGCTACGATTTTGTAAACGACGGCCCGGGGGAGATTTACACCTACGGAAACTTTGCTGGAACCTGCTATGATTACACCGAAGAGGCAAGGGAGCGCCTTTTAGCCGAGCTTGCAGGTCTTGACCGTGAGGAAAGAGACGAGCTTCTGAATAATTTCCTTCTGCGATTCTTTGAATACATCGGCATCACGCAGGCTGACATCGAAAGGGAGGCAGAACGACTGCAAGAGGGGATTCTGGTAAGTGGCCACATATTTGCCAACCCAGAAAAACAGAGAAAATAAAGAAGGTGGTAGAATGGAAGAAGATATATTGCTCCAAGAAGAGCGCAAAACATTCGGTAAAAGTAGCGTAATAATGTGCCGCATGACAGAAAGGGATAAACTAAAGAGAGCGAGGCTTGAGTTTTCTCTGATTTGGTTATCGGGATTATAGACAAAGAAAGGCGGTCGAATGATCTTAAGCATAGAAATCACTGACGCTCTCATTGTTGATTTGACCCAAGTAGCAATAGACAGGTTTTCACCGATGTGGGGACGGTTAAAAGATGCAATCTACGAAAAAGGTATTATCCAGTGGGATATGTCCTTGACAATTTGATCAAATAATGTTGAGAAATATCGCTCAAATAAAGTGAGCGGTAACATCAGGCTTGAATTGCAAACCAAAAAAAGCGTCTCAATCCCACCTTACTGATTAGGTCTATTCCTACAGTACCCTTTTTTCGCCCTTAAAAAACAAAGCGTTATAATAGCCATATCGCTAACCCCCTCTTTTGAGTCATCTCAGAAAACATCAAATTGAGCTAAGTTAATGTCATTTTTTAACGTTTTTTAAAGCTAACTTCAATATTTGGCTTGGTGGACAATTTTTATCGCTAAGCCCATCTACAAAAAATTAGCTTATTAATTATCTGTATATTATAAATTAAAATATGGAAAAAATAGTGATTTATGCAAATCCGCTTTAAGTTTGGAATTTATTTAGTTAGTTACAAATATTGAACTTAACAGTAACTCGATATTTTTATCAAATTCGCTTTAACCTGTCAAGATTAAAGCTACATACTATTAAATTAATCATTTATTTTAAAAAGTCAAGTATTTTTTAATCTGATTAAGTAGTATTACAAAAGCGTTTGTAAACATAATTTAATAACATACTTTTCGGTAAATTAACATTGTTGCAGGTAATAATAAGTGATTTTGAAAATCGGTCAATTGTTGGCTTTCTCGTCTGGGGGAAGTAATTTACACTGCACCAAGAATTGTTTTTATGATAAGGTTCAGGTTTAAAAGGAAAAACTATTGAACAAATATCAATTCTCAGAAAAGATATTATGGATCCCGGACCAGAAGTTCACTTCGATTTGAATAAGACGTTGCAGATCATTTTAAGAAAAATGCGGCTGATAATAGTCACACTTTTTCTTGTTGTTATATTCAGGTCTGTTTTCAATGAGCTTTCTGCACCAATTTTTAAAGCAAGTACGATAATCATTTTTGAAGAACTTCATTCACTCTCTGATTCTATCACTTCATTCAACATATCGCGTAACAAAGATCTTGATATCATACAAATAGAACTGAGAACAAGTCAATGCCTGACAGTTGAAATATTTAAAGCTCTTCCCAAAAATACAATCAGTACATCTCAATTACCGAATTCTACAAATCCAGGATTTAATAAAGAGGTATATATTACAGATCATGTAAACGATAGAATTTCAGTGAATTCTATTCATAAATGAAAGCTTATACAACTTTAGCAGCGGAAGTCATCGCCAACGCAATCGTAGACATTCTCAAGGATCGAAAGTTCACAATAAAAAGAAAATAGACCCGAAAACGCCGGGAAACCTTATAAAGAGAAATTAATAGTTTTTAATCAGCTATAATTTAAAAATTATAAAAAAGGTTTAATGAAGGAGTTGGTTTAAAAGGGATCATGACTCGGTTGGTGATATTATGATGAACACTTTAAACCTTTCAAATATCTTAAGATTCTCTTTAAATATAAGAAAACATCGATTATTCAAACGATTCGAGTACATGGAAAATAACTTTTGTGGGCTCGAACAATTCAGACAGCGGCTATTTATCGAAAAAAGAAGATCGGAAAGATTTAATTATCGCTCATCAATTATTTTATTTAATTTTGCTAAATATTTAAAATATTTCCTCAAGAAAAAGATTTTCGAGCGACTTATTAAGATAATCTGCTCTAATTTTCGTGCGACCGATGTTGTATCTTTCTATAAAGGCAATACCATTTTGATATTACTGCCAGACACTGAACATAATGATGCACAACATATTTGTGAAAAGCTGATGAATGCACTTATTACAGATTCAAAATTCGATTTTCATTTAAAAACAATTATTAGTGATGATTTTGAAGCAGAAATTTTTTCCTATCCTGAAAAAGTAACAGAAAATAGATTATTAAAAGATGGAATATTACATAATGAAACTGAGAAAAGAAAATCAAAAAGCATCAATTTTATCCCTTCAAAAACAAATAAATTCAGTATGAATTATATCGATATTTTGAATTTGAGTACCAGTATTTACAGCAGTTCAGCTCTCGCCGTCCCAAATGTGAAATCCTTCTTCTTAGACCAGGAATTACGTCTAAATTTTCTTAAAAACCTAAATAAGTTTGTAAAAAGAATGAATGACATCGCTTTTTCTATTATTAGTTTGGTTATTTGCTCATCGGTTTTGATTCTTATTGCTTTGTTAATCGAACTAACTTCAAGGGGGCCAATTCTATTCAAACAGGAAAGAGTCGGGTATCGTGGAAATTATTTTACTTTTTATAAGTTTCGAACGATGTATTCTAACAATGACACGAGTTCCCACCAGGAATTTATGAAAAAGCATATTAATGGTAACAATGCAGAAATCAATAATGGCGAAAAGGATGATCCTTTATATAAGATAAAAAACGATCCCAGAATTACACCTATCGGGAAAATTCTGAGAAAGAGCAGCCTGGATGAGCTTCCTCAATTGTGGCATGTGTTGAAAGGTGAGATGAGCTTTGTAGGACCAAGACTACCAATTCCTTACGAAGTTAGAGAATATAAAAATTGGCATTATCGTCGTGTCACCGAAGTGAAACCTGGAATTACAGGCTTGTGGCAGGTCTCAGGCAGAAATTGCACAACTTTCGATGAAATGGTCAGGCTTGATATTCATTATGCTCAAAATTGGTCTTTTTTATTGATTTGAAGATTCTGTTAAAAACGATAAAAGAGATTTATAATGGGGAAGGAATTTAAATAAATGAACGATTGGGATATTGAGGATTTCAAGTTGAGAAGTCGTTGGTTTTGAGTCGTTAGCAGTTTACGATTATCAATAAGGAAGATAACGGTAAGAGTATTCTTACTCACCACTCACTAGAAATGTTTGAATAAAACTTATTTGATTAATTTAAAAAAAACAAGGAATAATAACTATGGAAAAACTAAATGTAGCAGTCATTGGATGTGGCTACTGGGGTCCTAATCTCATTAGAAATTTTGAGCAAATTCCCAAATGTAATATGAAAATGTGTTGTGATCTGTTAGAAAATAATTTAAAACGGATGAAAAATTTATATCCCAATATTAAAATTACGCAATCTGCGGAAACCATTTTGAATGATCCATCAATTGATGCTGTTGTAATAGCGACACCTGTATTTACTCATTTTGATTTGGCTAAGCAATGTTTGGAATATCACAAACATGTCCTGATCGAAAAACCGATGGCGTCGTCTTCTGAGCAATGCATTGAACTGATAAACTTAGCTGAAAAATATAAAAGAAGACTTATGGTCGGTCATACATTTGAGTACACCGCTGCTGTAAATAAAGCCAAAGAAATTATTGAAAGCGGAGAATTGGGCGAGATTTACTACATCAGTTCAGTCAGGGTTAATTTGGGGCTATTTCAACCTGACATCAATGTGATCTGGGATCTGGCACCACACGACATTTCGATTATACTTTATCTGCTGGATGATTTTCCAGCAACAATCAGCGCCCAGGGCAAAGCTCATTTCAAAGAAAATATTGAGGATGTGGCGACAACAACACTAAATTTTGCAAATAGCACTATTGCCTTTCTTCACAATAGTTGGCTTGATCCCGATAAGATTCGAAGGACCACCATAGTTGGTAGCAAGAAAATGCTGGTCTATGATGACATCAATACCAACGAGAAAATAAAAATTTATAATAAAGGTGTTAAGGTACCACCCTATTACGATACGTATGCTGAGTTTCATTTCTCATATCGCTATGGAGATATTTATTCTCCAAGAATACAGGAATACGAACCTTTGCGAAAAGAATGCGAGCACTTTCTGGAATGCATTAAAGAAGGCAAATCACCCAAAAGCGATGGCTACAGCGGATTGCGAGTGGTTTCAATCCTTGAGGCTGCTAATAAATCGATCAGGAATCGTGGCACCCAGCAGCGGATAAGGAATCAAATGTATTCCTTATGTCACAAGGTGGCTTAGATTGGTCTGTCTTGGATTTGATCTAGAGAAAATTCTAATATACTTTAAAATTCCATCGCCACTTGCTTCTCCTTCAAAGATTGGAACTTCGAAATCAAAGTAGCCCTTTGGAGGTCGAAGATGCGCTGTGGCGTAGGAATTTAGTTTTTTTTGAGGGTATTGACAGTATTTGCACATTTATCTTATAGGAGTGAAAAGTGATATTTCAAGACCTTGCAGATGATGTAAAGTTAGCGGAAAATGTAAGAATCTTTGATTTTGTCAATCTGTATGGTTGCGAGATTGGAGATAACACCAATGTTGGCATCTTTGTTGAAATCCAGTGAGGGGCCAAAATTGGTAGAAATTGTAAAATCTCCAGTCATACCTTTATCTGCGAGGCCGGAACTATTGAAGATAATGTATTCATTGGTCACAATGTAACGTTTATCAATGACTCCTATCCTTGTGCCACCACACCCGACAGAAAGATGCAAACGGCAGAAAATTGGGAATGCATTCCGACGTTAATTAAAAAAGGTGCTTCTATAGGATCAAGTACGACCATGCTTTGTGGTATTTCAGTGAGCGAAAATGCCATAATCGGAGCAGGGAGTGTTGTAAGGTAGCGCTGTCATCACCAATAAAATTAACATCGATGGAAAAATTAAGATGCTGCGGGATCGTGTTCAAACAAAGAAATTTTATCATACCATGATCGGCTGGAACGTTCGAATGGATGGATTCCAGGGTGCAATCTTAAATGTAAAATTAAAACGCCTTGCAGTGTGGAATGAAGCCTGTCGAAATAATGCCAAGCTTTACAGCAAACTCTTGAGTGATGTCGAAGGAGTAGTTATTCCCAAAGAAGCCAACTATGCTAAACACATTTATCATGTCTATGCTATTCGGGGGCAAAACCGTGATAAACTCATTCGCTTTCTCAAAGCAAAAGATATTCACTGTGGAATTCACGATCCAATTACAGTTCATCTGCAAGATGCTTATAAATTTTTAGGTCTAAGCAAAGGCGGTTTTCCAGTGGCTTAAAAATGTGCACATAAATTTGTTTCTCTACCGATGTATCCAGAATTGACCGAAGAACAAATTGTGTATACTGTTGACCAAATAAAGCAATTCATGAGATCATGAATTTAGAATTAAAAATAATAAACCCTATGAATTACCAGGGCTGGGATGAATTAGTTTTATCAACGGAGAAATATTCATTTTTTCACTCATCTGCGTGGGCAAGGGTATTGTATGAATCATATCATTATAAACCGCATTATTTTACCTTATTGGATAAGAATGAACCTTCAGTTTTGATACCGTTAATGGAAGTAAAGAGTATTTGGACAGGACCAAGGGGCATATCTCTACCTTTCTCTGACTATTGTACGCCCATCATTGGTAAAGGCATTGAATTTGATGATGTGCTGAATTCCATGATTAAATATGGTAAGAAATGCCGCTGGAAATCTTTGGAATTTAGAAATGGTAATTATTTTTCTCAAGAGATTTCCCCTTCTTCTTTTTTCTACGGTCATACATTATCTCTTTCTGAAGATGTAGATCAGATTTTTTCTCAGTTTCGAAGCAGTACCAGCCGCAATATTAAAAAGGCTAATCGAGAAGGAGTTCAAGTCATATTTTCATATTCATTAGAATCAATAAAAGACTACTATCGATTGCATAACATAACCAGAAAAAAACACGGTCTTCCCCCGCAACCTTTTTATTTTTTTAAAAATATATATGAAAATATCATCTTTAAAAAGCATGGATTTGTGATACTTGCTTCATATGATAAAAAAAATATTGCTGGAGCCGTTTTTTTTCATTTTGGTAGAAAAGCGATGTATAAATTTGGGGCTTCAAATATTAAATATCAACACCTTCGAGCCAATAATCTGATAATATGGGAAGCAATTAAATGGTACGCTGAACAAGGTTATGAAAGCTTTTGTTTTGGAAAAACAGAACCAGAAAATGTTGGTTTAAAGCAATTCAAAGAGGGCTGGGGCACAAAGGAGCAATTGATTAAATTCTTCAAATATGATTTAATTAAAGATTCATTTATAAAGAAGAATCAAAAACTAACAGGCTTTCACAATAAAATTTTTGCCAAAATGCCGATTAACCTTTTACAATTAAGTGGAAAGCTACTTTATAGACATATAGCATGAAATTGAACATTAATAAAATATATTATTATGTCAAGCCGTTCATTCCAAGATCAACGCTAATCATGTTACGAAAGAAATTAATCCGTCTCAAGCGATTATCCTATTCTAATGTTTGGCCAATCGACGAGAATGCAAAAAAGCAACCGAAAGGATGGACTGGCTGGCCCAATCAGAAACGGTTCGCCCTGGTCCTTACACATGACGTTGAATCCGTACAGGGGCTGGAGAGATGTGAAAAATTGATGAAGCTGGAATTAAAGTTAGGCTTCCGATCTTCATTTAACTTTGTCGCTGAGCAATATCATATTTTACCAAATTTAAGACAGGTTTTAATAAAAAACGGTTTTGAGGTTGCTTTGCATGGTTTAAAACATGATGGAAAATTATATTTTTCGAAAAAGAGGTTTAAGAGACAGGCTGAGCGGATTAATCAATATCTGTCAGAATGGAAGGCTGTGGGTTTTCGCTCCCCTTCGATGCATCATAATTTAGACTGGATTCATGAATTAAATATTAGATATGATTCTTCAACATTTGATACCGATCCATTTGAACCACAACCAGACGGAGTTGCTACTATTTTCCCATTCTGTGTCAATGGAAAAAGTGATCATCGGGATTATGTCGAATTGCCATATACCTTACCGCAGGATTACACTCTATATATTCTGATGCAGGAAAAAAACAACGATATCTGGAAAAAGAAGTTGGATTGGATTGTCGAGCAAGGTGGGATGGCGCTGTTGGATACACATCCTGATTATATGAACTTTGGTGAAGATAAATTAAAACAAGAAGAATATCCGGTAGCATATTACGAAAAATTTTTGGACTATTTAAAAAACAAATACGCAGGTCAATATTGGCATGTGTTGCCCAAAACAATGGCAGTTTTCTGGAAATTGAATGGGAAACAGAAATAAATCCTGCCAAAAGTTATTGTGTAAAATATGTCAGAGGTGAAAGTCATAATGAAAATTGTTTCGATCATCGATCCACTACAAGATTCCCGCTGGGATGAATTTGTGAAAGATCATTCCTTTGGCTGGGTTACCCATCTTTCAGGCTGGAAATCGGTTATAGAAAAATGCTTTAAACACATCAAAGGATATTATTTGACGCTCATTAATGAATCCAATAATGAAATCCAGGCGGCATTACCGATTTTTGAAGTCAAAAGCTGGCTGACGGGCAAGCGATTGGTAAGTATTCCATTTGCGACCATTAGTGATCCACTGGTTTCCAATTCAGAGCAAATGCATAAACTTATTGACGCAGCTTTGAATTTTGCCAGGGAACGTAAAATAATGGAAATTGAAATCCGATCTCATCAATCCAGTGAATTCATTCAGCATAATTCGTTTGAAAGAAACCTTGATTTTAAACAACACTGTATTTCTATAGACAGAAGTCTTAACGATGTAATGAAATCGTTCCATCGAACCTGTATTCGACAAAAAATTAGACAATCACTGGAGAACAATTTAAAATTACGTGTTGCCGATGATGAGCCAGATATGGTAAGTTTTTATCAACTCTATCTCATGCTTCGAAAACGCCTTGGTCTGCCGCCACAACCTTTTAAATTTTTAATGGATTTGTGGCAAGTGTTTTTTCCAATGGATCACCTTACATTACTTCTGGCTGAAATCGATGGAAAAACAATTGCTGGTCAGATTCTATTGAAATTCAAAGATAGGACATCAGTCGAGTTTTTAGCCTATGATGATTATTATAGAAAACTGAATCCGTCGCATTTTCTTTTTTGGCATTCAATCCGACTGGCTTATGAAGAAGGGTACAAAATGTTTGATTTCGGACGGACATCAGTTTTTAATGAGAGCTTGATGGAATTTAAAGGTCGCTGGGGTACAGAGGTTTTAGATTTGCCGACCTATTATTACCCAAAAAAGGTGAATGCACAAAGAAAATCACGGGAGCAGTCAAAGACTTATGGTCTGGTAAGAACTGTCTGTCAAAAAATGCCTTCACCAGTATTTCAGGCATTTGGAAATTTTTGTTATCATCACCTTGGATAGCATTCCCTGTGTATGATAAAAGATACATTCTTACGGTCAAACGAATATAGATGTATACGACAAAGTGGCATAATCTAAACATTTGAAATAGGAAATCCGCCAACAGGGTTTGAATCCCCAGAGATATAAAATTAATAAAAGCAAATATTTAGGAGAAAAGTAGTTAAACAAAAGTTCAAATTATTCTCGTTCACAGTATAATATAAAAAATTGAAGAGATAAAGATAAAACGATGATTAAAATAATAAACCAGATATTGAAGGGGGTAATCCATAAAAAAGTTGCTTTTATGATAATTCTTTTGATTTTTTATTTTCCACGTATCATTTTGTCTCAATATTTGAATCCTGGAGATGGGATAAGGCTAATCTTTTTCAATAATCCAGATAATGTTTCGGGTGATTATTTTGTGCAAAAGGACCTTACCATCCAGCTCCCATTTATTGGCTTTATCGAAACCAAGGATCGATTAATTGATAGTGTTCGTATAGAAATTTTTTATAAATATGAATCGATCTATCGAAATCTTGAATTAACAGTTCTGCCGCTTTATAAAATTAATGTTTTGGGAGAAGTTAATGCCCCAGGTGTTTATTACGTTACAGGTGTAGAAAAGTTATCTGATCTTTTAGCAAAGGCAGGCGGGGAAACAGGTGATGCTAATTTGAAAAAGTTATACCTGGTTAGTGATGGTCGAAAATCAAACATAAATGCAAAGCAGATTCTCGAAAAGGGCAGCAAATTAAACGACCTCGGATTAAAGTCTGGTGATCAGATTTATGTACCAAGAAAGTGGATAAGTTATCGAAATACCTATGCAATTATTTCAGGATTAGCTGTAATTGTAACCATTATTAGTATAATATACAAATAAGTCGTCAAATGGCTACTACCAGAGAGGGAGATCTTTCCAATTAATAGAAGCTTGATGACGATTTTGTAGGATATAGTTCAATTTTAATGCTGTAAAGAATGTTCTTTCACATCAGAACAAAATTTAAAAAAGTTTTATGTTGATTTTAATAGAATAGTATTAATATTGAGGGGACAGTTATATGAATACTAACAATAATCAGAATACAATTTCACAAATAGTGCCAAGTCATTCAGAAGTAAGGCTAAGTGATATTTTACAAATACTCAAAAAACGAAAATTTATTCTTATGATTACGCTTTCAGTATCACTCATGTTGGCAGGTCTATACTCATTTTTTTCGACTCCAATCTACGAAGCCACTACATTAATTAAAAAAGAAAAAATTGAAAAAGATTATTCTCAGGATGAATTTAAAAAAATTACTCAAATGTATACAACAGATGAAGTAGAAACGGAAATTGAGGTTTTAAAGACCCGAACAATTTATGATAAGGTCATCCATGAGTTGAGCTTGTTTTTTAATGTTAAGCAGGTTGCATTGCAAAATGCTTCTGTGAACAACAAAGAAATGTTATTAGCCGAGTATCTACATCATCTCGACGAAATGCCCGATAATAGATTACCCTGGCTTCAGGTTATTGAATTTAAACCTTCTTCTAATTTTAAAACAAGTGAATTCTCATTAAAGATAAGCAACGATAAAACTTTGATACTCTATGACGAAAACGAAAATATTTTATTAAAAAAGGAGAGTAATATCTGGCCTATTGAAATAAAATATTCTATTTTTCATCTGTCGATATGCTGGCCGAATGCGAAACCTGGGAATGCCATTTATTTTCGCATTGAAAATCCTGAAACAACATTTAAAAAGCTATTCAAAAGTACATTCATCACAGCCATTCGAAAGACTAGTGTTTTTAAATTATCTGTTCGATCATCGTCTTCATACATGGCGCAGTTGATCACAAACAAAATAGCTGAAAAATTCAGAGAAACTCGCCTTGAGCATAAGCGCCAGATAATTCATTACTCTTATGATTTTGTAAATAGGCAATTGGCCGAAACATCCGAAAAACTTAGAAAGGCAGAAGCAGAATTGAGCGAATTTAAAAGCAAACATCGGATCATGATGATCGATGAAACCTCAAAAGAAAATATTGATTTTTTAAGCAGCCTGGAAGCGGAGAAGAATAAAATTAATCTGGAATTAGCGGAATATCGAAATCGATATGGAGCTTTGAAATATGAATTACGAAAAAAGGGATATTTTGACCAGACCTTTTTGACTCCTAACGAAAACGACAGAATTGATTCTCCTTTCTCGACGCTATTAAAGCAGCTTTCTAATGCAGAACTTGAACGCTTAGAACTGCTTCAAAAGCGTACTTCTCAACACCCGGATGTTAAAGCAATAAATAAACGCATTGAAGAGATAAAAGAAAAGCTTTCGAAGTATAATCAAAATACGCTTACAGCCTATAAAATAATCATTAATTCCCTAAATGAAAAACTAAAGGATCTAAATGGCTTAATTGAGAAATATACAAAATCGGTTGAGCGTCTGCCTGAACATGAGACTAAATTAATGAATTTAACTCGCGAAAAAGACGTTCATGAAAAAATATTTAAACTTCTTCTCGATAAGCGTGAAGAAATGCACATGGCTGAGCTTTCCAAATTGCAGGATATTGTGATAGTAGATCCTGCCCGCGCGCCAATTAAGCCAGTTTTACCGAAAAAGCTATTCAATTTGATCATTGGATTTGTTTTAGGAATGATGATAGGGATTGTGCTGATCTTCTTAAAGGAATTTCAGAGCAAGACAATCCAAAATTTCATGGAGATAGAGAAAGATTTTCGAATTCCAATTTTGGCGATGCTACCTGAATATAATAGATTGATTAAAAAGAAAATTAAAAATGGATTTCACGTGAGTAATCATATTGCAATGCTAACTGACAATAGCTTTGGCTTTAAAGAATCTTATCGAGTTATGCGAACCAAACTGCCTCAATTATTGCGCGATGGAAATATGATATTATTTACGAGTTGTGAGGAAAACAGCGGAAAAACAACCATTCTGTCAAATTTTGCTATTTCATCAGCGATAGCAGGTAAAAAAATATTGGTTGTAGATTGTGATTTAAAAAAACCAAAGTTAGGCGAGTTTTTTCAACTATCACACGATTCAATTGGAATAATCGATTTTTTGACTAATGGATCAGCATCAGCAAATATCTATAATTCGTACGTTAAAACAGGTGATATGGAAATACAAATTGACATTATTCCATCTGGTGGGCAATTAGAAAACTCAAGTGAACTATTAGATTCTCCAAAACTTAAAACCTTTTTTAAGGAAATTTCTCAACATTACGATTTTATCTTTATAGATACACCTCCAGCTACCATAACAGTTGATAGTCTCGTATTAGGTAATTATATAAAAAATTTAATTTTAATCGTAAAGCCAAATCTCACCCATAAAAAGAGTCTTGAAAGGGCAATGCAGGAATTTAATCAATTTGGAATTAAAATATTGGGTTGTGTGATAAATGGAACAGATTTATATTACCTCCAAAACGGTTATGGTTACAGTTATGGATTTAAGTACAATGTCTCTCCATCTATGAAAACAGAATCCTAATTACCTCGACATCAATAATTAGTAATTTTTATTGAGAAGTATTGGAACGATAATATAAAATGAAGAAAAAAAACAATAAAGTAATTGGAATGATTGTGCATAATAATTATGTAACGGATTCGCGTGTTCGAAGATATGCAGAAGCACTTGTGGACAACGGATACAATGTTGATGTAATTGCTACAAAATATTTTAATAAAAGATTAGTTTACCAAATAAACAAAGTAAAAATATATCAGATTCCTTTTAGAAAAAACAGAGGAAATGTGATAACCTATTTATTTGAATATATCATCTTTTTTTTTCTTGGGACATTGTTCTTAACGATATTATTTTTTAAAAAAAAATATCGGGTAATTCATGTTCACAATATGCCAGATTTTCTTGTTTTTAGTGCTATTTTTCCAAAATTGTTTGGTGTAAAGGTTATACTCGATATACACGATCCTTTTCCTGAGTTGTTTGCAACAAAATACAAATCGAAAAATAATGGACTAACTATTAAGCTACTGAACTATGAAGAAAAGGTAAGTATAAAATTTGCTGATCATCTTATAGCCACTACTGATTTAATAAAATCACGCTTAATGCAGAAAGACCTGGAAGCGCATAAAATCTGCACTATCTTAAATTCGCCTGATAGTAATCTTTTCAAGCCGTCGTTCTTACAAAAGAATATATCTCCTAAGCAGAAAAAGAATTTTATTCTACTATATGCCGGAATGATGGCAAAACGCAATGGCCTGGAAAATGTGGTCAATTCCCTTCCTTTTTTAATTGATAAAATACCAAATATCCGATACCGAGTAGTGGGTGATGGAGATTACGATTATATTGATGAAATAAAGAAAGTAGCGAAAAGCTTAGAAATACAAAATTTTGTAGAGATACACCCCTTTAAAGCGATTGAACAAATTCCTGATGAAATTATTAAAGCAGACGCAGTAGTCTGGCTTCCGGCTAGGAATGAGTTTATTGATATTGTCTTATCAGTAAAAACTTTAGAAGCTTTAATAATGGGCAAACCAGTACTTACAATTGAAACTAAATGTCATGAATATTACTTTGATAATGAAAAAATTCTCTATGTCAAATCCTGTGACAAAATTCAAATCGCTAATGCCATTATAGAACTCTATGAGAATTATGAAAAATATAAACCCTCTAAAAGTGATATTGATAGATTAAGGGCAAAATTTAATTGGAATACTGAAAAGCAGAAATACTACCACTTGATCTCCGAACTAATTGACAGAGTTAATCAAATTGAATAAGGTGAAAAGTTCATTGAATTATAAATATGTGATTCTTACCCCAGTAAAAAATGAAGAAAAATTTTTAGTAAAATGCGTTGAATCTGTTTTAAAACAGATTATTAAGCCCCAAAAATGGATTATTATCAATGATAACTCGACTGATGGAACAGATGATATAATTAAAAAAATTATGTCCAGATTTGACTGGATTCTTGGAATAAATAATTCTGATAAGCAAAAAAGCTCCATCAGAAGAATGGGCGGACAGGCTGTGATACATTTAGGTCTTGATCGATTAAATGTTGATAATTATGATTTTATTGTTAGAATGGATGCTGATGTATTATTTCCGTCCTCTTTTTTCAGTGATATATTTAAAAAATTTGAAAAAAATCCCAAGCTTGGAATTGCCAGTGGTGTTTGTTATGTAAATGAAAAAGGCATACTTATCGAGGAAAAAAATCCGCGATTTCATACTCGAGGCCCTTTAAAGGTTTATCGCACTGATTGTTTTCAAAATATTAATGGATTGGACCCAGAAGAAGGCTGGGATACAATCGATGAGATAAAAGCTAACATGTATGGATGGCAGACAAGGAGTTTTACTGATTTAAAAGTAATCCACCTAAGAAAAACGCAAACAGCTTCTGGTGTTTTAAGAGGTCAAAGAAATATTGGAAGAACATCCTATTATGTCGGTTATCACCCGATTTATGCAGCATTACGCGCTTTTAAATGTATGTTTAAAAAACCTTATATTATTGGTGGCTTTTATCTATTATTTGGTTATTTAGAGGGTTATGTGAAACGATGGCCAGTAATTGAAGACAAAGCATTTATAAAATACATTCGAATTCAACAACTAAATAAATTATTAGGAAAAAAAACTATTTGGCATTAAAATCAATAAATAATCTATTAAAACATCAATTGATATCAAAATCCTTGATAGCTTCAATTGATCAGGCAATACTGTCAGGATTGAATTTTTTTATTTCTATACTCTTAATTAAAACGGTTCCAAAGGTAGAGTACGGCTACTATTCAATTGCATTACCGATTTCGCTATTTATTGTTTCTGTTCAAAATGCTATTGTAAATGCACCTTTTACCGTTTTGTTAGTAACAAAAAAAGATGACAAGAAAAAACGTTATGTAGCTTCTCTTGGTTTGGGCCAGTTTTTGTTAATCATACCTGCTGTATGTATGGGATTATTAGCATGTACCTTTTTGCAGCATTTTGGATTTAATTCCACCCAGACTGCAATAGTAGCTGCCGTAAGTCTGGCTGCTATAGGTTTATTATCTCGAGAGTTTATGCGTACTTATTTTTTTGCTGCTGAAAAACCATTACAGGTTCTGAAATTAGATATTTTTTATGTGATCTTTTTTTTTGCAGCGATCATGTTAATTTACTTTTTAAACAAAATAAGTGTTCCCTGGATATTCTTGCTAATAGGATTTAGTGGGCTATTGGTTTCTTTGCATTTCAGCCGATATTCAAACTGGAAGTACCAAAAACAGGACGTAAAAGAAAGTTATCGAGAGAATTGGCAATATGGCAAATGGTCTTTATTGGGTGTTTTGGTTACTCATATTCAAAGTTACAGCTATCTTTATTTGCTAGGATTATTTCTGGGTAGTGTCGCAGTAGCTGATGTATCAGCATCCCGACTCCTGCTAATGCCATTGATACTGGCTCAAGCTGGTTGGGGGAAAATTATCATACCTTACGGTTCACAACTAAGAGAGAAAAGGCAGAATATGCTTTTTTTTAAATTACAATTTCTAGCAAGTATTATGTTTGTCGTAATTACAATATCCTATATTACAGTGCTTATGTTTTTTTCTGTAAAAATTAAAAACTTTTTTTCTGAAAAATATGCCAGTGTCTTTGATTATATAATCTTATGGGGTATTATCTTTATTTTAAACTTCATTTTCCTAAATGCAAGTTACAGCCTTCAAGTTCTAAAAAAATTTGATATCATTACAAAGGCAAATTTCATAACTATGTTGATTACTTTGACCTGTGCTTACTATTTGATTAAACACGATGGAATTACAGGAGGATTAATAGCTTTGATTATTGGAGGTTCTTCTTTAGCGCTGCTACTTTGGTTTTATTTTGGTAAAATTGTATTATTCAGTTCAAAAAAAATTAGAAGATGTCCAATAAATTAAATGTCAAAAAGTTTTTATTGTCATTGTATGGGTAAGTAACCGTTACTCTTGTCTCATAAAATTTACGAAGGTTTTAAAATAAATGCAAAACCGACATCAATTTTCAATAAAAGAAAATACCGATAAAATCTTATGTTCAGTCTGTGTAGCAACCTATCGGCGAATGGAACTTTTAGAGAAACTTTTAAAAAGCCTTGTGAATCAAGATTTAACTGATAATATTGTATTAGAAATTATTGTAATAGATAATGATAAAGATAAAAGTGCATTATCGATTATTAATAAATTTCAAAATTCGTCAAGGATTCGTTTTCACTATTTCAATCAACCAATAAAAAATATTAGCATTACCCGGAATAAAACTATCGAAAAAGCATCTGGTGATTATCTTCTCTTCATTGACGACGACGAAATCGCTTCTCGGCGATGGGTGTATTATCTGCTTGATACCTTAAAAAAATATGATGCAGATGGTGTATTTGGGGAGTTACGACCAGAATTTAATAGCCAAACTCCATCATGGATGCGACGCAGAGATTTGTTTTATAGTCCAGCACAATTGACTGGAGAAAAAGTAAAATTTACCTATACTGGCAATTGTATCCTGAAAGCTTCATTATTAAAGAATATGAAAGAGCCTTTTGATATTAGATATACGGTTCCTGGAGGGGAAGACACACATTTATTTAGCAGATTGGAGCAACAAGGGGCTCGCTTTGTGTATTGCAAGGAGGCGTGGACTTCTGAGTATTTACCTCCAAGTAGAACTCGACTTGCGAATATATGGCGTTATGGATTCAGAGGAGGCAATAGCCATACGCGAAGAACAATTGAGTTTGCTGGAAAAAGAAAAATATGGATTCGCACATTCATGTTAATTAAAGGTCTATCATTGGGTACAATAAGTCTCTTCTTTATGATGGTTCTTTATTTTAACAAAGTAAAGCGCGCCAAATGGTTGATTAAACTAGGCTCAAATTTTGGCAGAATTTTTGCGGTTTTTGAATCTCATTATAAAAAACACCAGTAGCGAAAAAGCCATATAAATGCTTGTTAAAATTAGTGCTCTTATTGAGAAATTATTCTAACGCTGGATTTTTAAGCAATAGATATCAATATCTTTTGCTTATAGATAATGCCGAGAAAGCTTCATCAAATTGGATCTCAAATTTATTAAAACATTGATTCTATGAATACATTTACAGATAGATTTTCACTTATCAGAGTACCATTGACTTCTTCTAACATTGCCAGGTTCTCATTTTTTGTATATATCTTTTTTGTTATATTTGGCACCTCAATGCCCTTTCAGGAAAAACATTCCACTGTTGAAGATATTGCAACTTCGAATCAAATAAACCAATTTGTGTTTTCATTTTTATATATTTTATCTTTTTATAGTATCTTATCGCAAAAACAGCTGATCCAATTTATCAAAACCGAAAAATTCTTATCTCTCTTTCTGTTCTGGAGCTTATGTACTATTTTTTGGTCTGATTACTTTGTTGTATCTCTAAAAATGTGGATCCACTTATTTGGATCGGTGATTATTTGTTTATCAGCAATGTTGAATTTTGCATCTTCAGAGGAAATGCAGCGTCATTTTAGAGCCATATTTATTATCTACTTACCGTTGACCATTTTATCAGTCATATTCATTCCAGGTGCAATTCAATGGGAATTCCCAGCCTGGCGTGGATTAGCGTTTCATAAGAATTATCTTGGTCAAATTGCGTTGTTTAGTCTAATTTTTTGGATTTTTGCAACTACTGTTCCAAATTTTCGAAAAAAAGTTTTTGCTTATGTTTTTGTGGGGCTCTCTTTTATTGTTTATATCGGAGCACGTAGTACAACCTGTTTTATGACTGGTATTTTTCTTTTATTCTTAATTACAATAATTTTATTTGGTAAAATCTTAGGACCACCTAGCGTAAATAGATTCTTTCTTCTATCAGCATTTTTTTCTATTTGTACAATATTTTTTTCTGTTATTTTTCTTGCTCCTGATATACTCGGGTCCTTCTTCGATCTGTTCGGAAAAGATATGACGTTCACTGGAAGAACGGATTTGTGGGATCGGATATTTAATATAAGCAAAGAACATCTGCTATTGGGCTGCGGTTTCGGAGGATTTTGGATAATGGATAGTCCGCATTTAACTCCACTTTTTAAAGAATTCCCCTGGTTTCCTAATACTGCTCATATGGGATATCTGGATATTTTAAATGAAACTGGGATAATTGGCGTGATTCTTCTTGCTTTGATGATTATAGTTTATTTTAAGAATTCCTATAAGTTTTCTATGCTTAATCTGTGGCATTGGTTATTTATTGCGACGCTGATTTTAAACATTGCAGAGACAACCTTATTCCGGAAGAATATGTTTACAGGTGTTATATTTATAATTTCATATTTAGCTCTATATTCAGATTTTATTAAAAACAAAAAACAACGAAATAAACTTTAATGTTTAACTCTGATATTTTCAGGCGGATTAGGTGCTTGATTATCTGCATTATTTTTCATAATACGGCTCCATCTTAAAATTTCTGCCCAGCCAAGAAAGGGACGAGACCAGGTTGGATTGGGATAATTCGCAGAATAAAAATTTTTTGCTATTTCAAAGATTGATGGATTAAATTCCGCAAGATCAATCCAATCAAAACCAATGGGCCAATAACCGTGTTGCGATCTATCGTTTGTTCCGTTGATAAACCACGTCAGTTTTCCATTATCCTGATAGATGTTCTCTGTCAATGTATTCGCAAATCGTAGCATATCTTTTTCAGTTAGTTCCAATCCTCGATGAAAAGCAAGAATAAAAAAGCTAATATCAAAATGGGCATGATTGAAGTCTTCAACAACAGGATTTTTTTGCCTGAAATTATAATTCCAGCAGTAAGAGTTATTTTCCTTAATTTCTGCATAGCTTTTAAAATAGTCCAAAATTGCCTCAGCTTTTTGTCTGTACACTTGAATCCCACCCAAAACTTTATCAAGCAATAGCAGAGTAACTGCCATTGTGGCATTATGATTGAAAGGCACGCCACCTGTCCAGAGTCCAGATCCATCAGATTTAGGATAATAATATGATCCAGGTACATCGGGGAACCGATTAAATTCAAACAAAGAATCGTGTGACTTGACAATTTTTTCTACTTCAATAACATATTCTTTTGCTTTTGAATGATAAGCTGAAAATTTGATGTCACTGAGCATTAGATCCGCAAAGCGCATAATAGCATTTGTAATTTGACCATCATTGAGGGTTTGAATTCGCCATCCATCTCCAAATTCACCATTTCGCCAGCCAGGAGCCGGTTCAGATCGATTTTTAAGGAAATAAAGCGGTGCACTCACATATGGTTCATTTTCTAAATCAAGTTCTCCTCGTGCATATCGGTCATCATCAGTATATAAAAGCATATGGTCAATTAGAGATATTGCTTTTTTTATATAGCTTGTATCTCCGTATGTATATGCCAAGCTAGTAAACGCCCGAATCCAATAGTGAGCGTGCCATGAAAATTGACCTTTTTCATCTCCATTATAAACATCAAGCAGCGGAATACTATCACCATATCTTGCTTTATAAACAGAGTCCCAGTCAGCTTTGCTCTTTATTTGAGCATAACCACACGAATTTAAAATTGTAATAATAAAACAGCTCAATAAAAAAGCCATTTCAAATCGGTTTGATTTAAGTTCTTTTTCCATTTGAATCTCTTTACATGCATTCTTCATGATATTTTTACCCCCCAGTGTTCTCAGGTATTGCTCTGCTGCTGCAAGGGATAGTTAGAAAGCAAATACTTAGAAATTTCATTTTAGAATTTTGTACAAATTTTATGCCAGAAAATTGGATTTTTTCACTATAAAGCTAATTGATAAATAAGATTTTCCGATTTCACGCCGAGATTATTTTTAAAAGAAAAGACTTAAGTGAGTTTATCAAATGAAGACGAATGCTATTAAGATAAGTGATTATTTTAAAATATAGCAATAGAGATGATTTGTTTGTTACAATTGTTTGTTTTTATATCATAATTATCTATAATTATAATGGATTGGAAAAGCCAGGAGCGAACACTTTCTTTCCCCACCATGAATGGCGGAATTAGTCATTTATTTTTATGTAATTTATCTTCCTTGACTAATTCCATCCTTCAGGAAAGGGCTGAAAGAAATCTGTTTGAAATGAGGGCGTTAGCCTCTTTTTAGGCTAGACTCATCTATATTATTATTCTATTCAATTACGGTTTCGCTGGTGCAGGATTACAGCAGAATTTCGGATATGGTAGTTGAGTATTTTATGAACAGTCAATTAAGCATAAAAAAGATAGCATACAATTTAATCGTACTATTCATTTCAATTATTGTAGCTATTATCCTGGGTGAAATTATAATAAGGATTTTTATACCTCAACAAGAGTCTATGAGATGGTTCAAATCCGATGCAAAATACGGATATACATTAAAAAGAAATTTCCATCAGAAATATCACTATTTAGGTTCTGATTTTGTCATGGAGGTACAGACCAATTCATTGGGTCACAGATACAAAGAATATGATAGTTTAACGTTTAATGATCCAAATATAAAGAAAATATTATTGATTGGTGATTCATTTACATTTGGGTATGGCATCAACCTAGAAGATCAATTTGGCTTCAATCTTGAAAAGTTGCTTAATAAATCCAATGATAACTTTATGATCATAAATGCAGGTGTTGGGGGGTGGGGTACTTTACAAGCAACATGCTATGCAAATGATAACTTTTCTTTTTTCAAACCTGATATTATAATTTACACGTTTTGTGGTAATGATCCTGAGGATGATATTTTGTTCGAGAATAAACTTGCGGATAATGAAAAAGGTGTTTTGTATTTTCCAGGAAAGGTTTTTTTAAGAGACCATTCACATCTCTATCGTTTCATTTTTTCAAGATTGAAAATATATTTCCATCAAATTAAGCTAAAAAGAAAATCATCTGTTCAACCTAATCGTAATATATTACTTGACACCCAAAGTGCATCCATTATAACTGAAAAAGAGTGGAATAAAACACTTAATTATCTAAAAGACTTTCACAAGGACTTTATTGAATTTAATCCACACGGACTCCTACTAATCCAGGCATCAGCGCCATGGAATACTGATATACGAGATCACTTGAAGAGCATTTCTAATGATAGCAATCTGATTTACGTAGACTTATATGAAGAAACGATATCAATTCCTGAAATACAAAGGCGTTTGCCACATGATGGACATTGGAGCGAGAGAATCCATTTCATTTCAGCAATCAATTTACATAACATCATTTCAAATAGGAATTTGCTATTAAATCAAGAGAAGATAGAATATTGAAAATATTTTCCCATACTATCTATCGATTGCGAAACTGACTCTTGATACAATTTATTTTGGAAAAATACGACATTTATCGGAAGATTTGACTTGTGGGATGAGCTTTTGGAGAATTTTAAGTAATGGATAATTTAAACATAAATCCAATTTTTAAGAATTCACATGGTTCCACAATAGTACAATATGTGCTATCGCAATTCTGTTGTGCAATATCAATCTGCCCTATTCAACAACGAATTATTGGAATACCAAACAAACGGTAATACCCTTGATCCCCAGTCAAGCGCCTTATTAAATTAACTATGACCTTTGTTCTATTCAGATATATTTTAAATTGAAAAGCCTCTATCAAAGATTAAATAGAGGCTTATATTTTTGTGTCCAAATTGTGCCCAATTTATGTCAAAATAGACTAAAAAATATTAAAAAATTTCAAAATGAAATGAGAATGACTTTAGGCACTTTGATTCACAATGACATTTTTTAAAGGGAAAATCTGGTATTGATAGAAAAGGTAAAAGATTTCATAACCTATTGAAAATATTAGCCCAACTCTTAAACAAAAAACCTCCAACCACATCAATTTTAATGGAAGGAGGTTTATTTTTTTGTGCCGCCTCCCAGAATCGAACTGGGGACACACGGATTTTCAGTCCGTTGCTCTACCGACTGAGCTAAAGCGGCACTTTCGGTATTGAAAGAATTTGCATCATAAAGATAATATATTTTATGTTAAAAGTCAATATTTTTTTTGCCGTTTTTGAAGCAATAACTTAAAGTTTCTTTTCTAATGATTCAATGACTTCTATGATGTTGATTTTCTTAGCGGTCGGTACATCTCTTCCTTCTAACTCAATATTCATGTTACTTATTTCTTTAAATGAAGAAATATCCTGGTCATCAACAAATATATAGGAAGCTAGGCGACGTTTCCCCTGTTTATAATGCATTCCCCCAACATTTACTTTCTCGATTTTAAGTCCATTTTTTAATAGATGAAGTAACTCTTGTGGAGATTCTACCAAAAGTATAATTTTTTCTTTGTCAAGTACATTGGCATTTAAGAATAGAAGAGTTGCATTTTGAGTCATTACAGAGATAGTTAGAGGATAAGGCGCAGTTGTTTCAGCAGCTATATAGATGTCTTTTTCCCATGATGAGTTGGCAATGGAATCACTACAGAGAATAATTCGGTCTGGTTTTAAGAGTAATCCCCATCCTACAACCACTTGTCCGTGCACAAGTCGATCATCTATTCTAACTAAAACTAACGGCATAATACTCCTACCATAGTTAAATTATATTCCAGGATGTCGTTCAATTCCTCTGATACCATCTTTTTTAATAATTTCGGATAATTCTGATAATGAAAAATAATTACGTTTGGATAAAAATGATATCAGCATTGTTAAATTGACTCCCGATACGACTTCGATTTTTGGTAGCTTTCGGGCTAAAGCTACAGCAGCGTTCCAACAACTCCCCCCCATAAGGCTAACCATAATCAATGTCCCATCTTCCCACTGTTGCGAAGATATTATTTGTTTTAATTTAGCGGAGATGTCAGTTAAAGAGAGATTCATCGTTGAAAGTCCTAAAATATTATCGACTTCTCCTAAGATCGATTCTGATGCTTGGATTAAGGCTGTACCTATATTACCATGTGTTAAAACGATTCCGCCAACCATAAGTAACTCATTAAAAGTTAAAAATTGTGAATTACTATTCTTGATTGTAAAAAAAATAGTCTTTTAGAGATTTACTCGATTTAATTTTATCTTTCAGCGTTTTATTAAATTCTTTCGCTGCATAGTGTCCATATATTTTTATTAAATAGTTTAATGCGATAACTTCAGCCAAAACAGTAATATTCTTTCCCGGAAAAATTGGTAAATTAATTATTGGTACAGAGACGTCTAAATAATTGACATATTGTTCTTCCAAACCAGTCCTGTCGTAATCTTTACCTTCTTCCCAATCTTCAAGGTGGAGCTCGATTTCTACTCGCTTCTGAAATCGAACGGAGTGAATGCCGAAAATGCTGCACACATCAATAATACCAATGCCCCGAATTTCCATGTGATGTAAAAGTGTTTCACTACAGGATCCGATAAGTATTTCTTCGGTTCGACGCGTAAGATAAACGACATCATCGGCTACTAATCGGTGACCTCGTTCGACAAGGTCCAATGCCACCTCACTTTTGCCAATACCACTTCTTCCTGTGATCAGAACACCAACTCCGTAAACATCGACTAGCGAACCATGTATCGTCGTAAAAGGAGCAAAAATTCGTTCTAGATAACTACTCAGTATTTGTATTACGTGAGTTGTAGAATAAACACTGCGTAAAATAGTAATATTTTTTTCATTGGCGATTGAAATAAAATTCTCAGAGGGTTGGTTATTATCGGTTATCACAATACAAGGAAGATCAAATTCAAAAACTTTTCGAAGACTCGTTTCGCGCTTTGTGGGAGAAAGCGTTTCTAGATAGGCTAACTCTGTATTCCCAATTACCTGTACCCGGTTGTATGTAAAAACATCTACAAAGCCGCTTAATGCAAGGCCAGGACGGTGTACTTCTCTCTCTTTTATTTTTTTTGAAAAACTCGATTTGTTATTGAGGATTTCAAGCTTGAGTCTATTTTTGTTTTCTTCAAATAATTTTTCTACTGTCAGCTCGTCCATAATAATGTATATAGATATTTAATTAAATAAAAAGATCACTGCCTTAAAGTAAAAACTTTAAGGCAGGTTAGCCAACTATTTAACAAGGGTTTTATTATCCGCGTACTGTTGAAATTTTTTTTCTTTATATCGTTTCAATTGCCGCTCCATTTTTTCCACTGCTTTATCGATCGATTTATAAATATCATCCGTCTTTTCAACTACAGTTAGTGTTTGCCCGTATACCGTTATGTGGACTTCTGCGATCTGTAAGTCTTTCTGGTAGTCTAAAACGATTTCACAGCTAATTATACCATCATAAAATTTTTCTAAACGTAAAACTTCATTTTGTGCATAATCTTTAAGCCTTTTTGAAGGCTTATAATGGCGGGCCGTGAAGTTGATTCTCATTGGAGTCCTCCTTATGGATTAAAATTAATAGTATAGTTTATTACGGGGGTGGGAGAAATTAACATGCCTAAATATACTCTTTCCGCATATAGTAAATAATATCTTAATAAATAAATTAAATAGGTAATTTATTTTATCCAACCCCCTAAAAATGGATGATTATTAGTCTCGATCGGCACGCGGATGCGCTTGCCTGTAGATCTCTTTTAAACGTTCTGTTGAAACATGGGTATAAATTTGCGTTGTTGATAAACTTGAATGTCCTAATAACTCTTTTACTGCCATCAAATCGGCACCTTCATCTAGAAGATGGGTGGCAAATGAATGGCGCAGAACATGCGGCAGAGTTCCACTCACTGAAACTTGTTGTAAATATTTTTCCACCCTTCTCTGGATACCCCGCTTTGAGAGCGATTTTCCATGCTTGTTAAGAAAAATCGCAGAGACATCTTTAAGGACCGTTTTTTTTAGAAATTCCGATCTCACCTTCAGATATTGTTTCAATGCATGTATGGCGATCTCTCCCAAAGGCACTAACCGTTCTTTACTCCCTTTCCCAGAGACTCTCACCAATCCATTTACAAAGTCAACATCATTTAGTTTTAAATTTGCTAATTCGCTTAGCCGAATTCCTGTTCCATAAAATAACTCCATGATTGCCAGATCCCGAAGACCAATCGCTGAATTCGTGGCAGCAAATGCCAGAGCTTCTTTAATGGTATCATAACTGAGTGTTTTGGGAATTTTCTTTTTTGTTTTCAAGGAAAATAGACCACTTGTTGGATTAGCTGAAATTAGGTTGTGATTATATAAATATTTGAAAAAAGACTTTAAACATGCAATTTTACGATTAATGCTTGTTGCTAAATAATCTTCTTTTCTAAGGTAACCTAAATAAGATCGAAGTATTGATTTGGTAATCTGATTAGGGGAGATGTTTTGCAATCCATAATTTTGGTCGAGAAAAAGATAAAATTGCTTTATATCATTTCCATAGGAAGTTAATGTATAAGAAGAATACGTGCGCTCTGTTTTTAAATAATGAAAGTACCTGTCGAGCAAAAGATCCCAATCATTAATTGTTTGATTGGGATTGATATTACTCGTTTTCTTGATCCTGTTCATACTTAGTTTTACAGCTAGGACAGTAGAGAAATTTACCCTGTTTTTGATTGCTTCTTTGTTCTAAATAAGGTAAACCACAATTTTCACATGGAGTCGCAACGGGTAAATACCAGGAGGCAAAGTCGCAGTTGGGATATTCACTACATCCATAAAATACTTTCCCTCGTTTTGATCGACGTTCGACGATGTAGCCAGAGCAACCGTCTTTTGGACAGGAGATTCCTAAAGAAAAAGGTTTATTATTTTTACAATTTGGAAATCCTGAGCAGGCCAGAAACCTCCCGAATCGGCCCTGTTTAACTACCATTGGTTTACCGCATTTTTCACAAATATCATTAGTTTCAGTTTTTTCTTCTGTTAGCGGACGTGTATAACGACATTCGGGATAACCACTGCAGCCGATAAATTTTCCATTTCGGCCCCAACGAATAATTAATGATTTTCCGCATTCAGGGCAGGTTTCTTTGGTATCTTTTATCAGAGAGTCTCGAATGATATCTTTTTTGGAATCTACTTTCTCTAAAGCATGACTGAACGGGTGGTAAAAATCATTCATTACCGTTGAAAAATTTTTTTCCCTGGTCTCAATTTTATCCAACTCCTGTTCCATTAGAGCTGTAAATTTAACATTAAAAACCGATGGGAAATTTTGAATCAGTATGTCATTGACGGTGAAACCAAGTTCAGTCGGGTGCAACTGACGACCATTTTTTTCTATGTATCTCCGAGCGAGTAATGTGCTGGTAATCAATGCATAGGTGCTGGGACGACCAATGTCTAAATTATCTAATTCTTTAACTAAACTACTCTCAGTATAACGAGCTGGAGGTTTAGTAAAATGTTGTTTCGGAATTAAATCTATAAGAGTTAATATTTCACCAACTCTTAATCCAAGGGGAACATTTTGTTGTTCTTCACTATTGCTTTCAGATTCTTTATCATTCTCTTGATAATCCTCATAAACCTGAAGAAATCCTCTGAATTTAATAACCGATCCTGTTGTTCTGAAGAGATAATCTTCATTGACTCCTTTATTAGCGCTTTGCCCTGCAATGATGTCAATAGTCGTCTGATCTAATCGAGCATCGCTCATTTGGCAGGCGACAAAACGATTCCATATTAACTCATAGAGTTTATATTGTTCTGTAGACAGATGTTTTCTAATTTTTTTGGGCACGCGCTTCATAGAAGTTGGACGTATGGCTTCATGTGCATCCTGGGCGCTTTTTTTTGTCTTGTAAATTCGTGCTTGTTTGGGAAGATAATCCAAACCATAGGCATTGGCGATATATTCTCTTGCCGCTGTTACCGCTTCATCGGCAATCCGAGTTGAGTCAGTACGCATGTAAGTAATTAATCCAACACTACCTTCTGGACCTAATTCGATACCTTCATAAAGTTGTTGAGCAATAATCATGATTCTCTTTGATGTATAACCCAACCTGCGAGCAGCTTCCTGTTGAAGGGTGCTGGTGGTAAAAGGTGGACCTGGCTTTCTGGATACCTCCTTTTTCGTAATGTTTTTAACCACAAATTGCTTGGTCTTTAGATCATTAACGATCTCTGTAACAGATTTTTCATTCTTAATATCAACCTTATTGTTTTTGATTTTAATTAACTTGGAAAAGAATGGTTCGGTTTTTTCACCCTGAAGTTGTGCTGTGATGGACCAATATTCCTGTGGAACAAACGCTTCAATTTCGCGTTCCCGCTCCACAATTAATCGCAGGGATACGGATTGGACTCTTCCCGCACTTAAACCGCGATAGATCGTTCGCCAGAGGATTGGGCTAACCTGATAACCGACCAACCTGTCCATCACCCGGCGGGCCTTTTGCGCTTCAACTTTGTTAATGTTTATTGACTGGGAATTTTGAATAGCCTCTAAGACAGCTTTTTCTGTAATCTCATTGAATAAAATCCGTCGGATGCGGTTGTTTTTTAATTTTATCTCCCCATAAATATGCCAGGCAATTGCTTCGCCTTCTCGGTCAGGATCGGTAGCGATATAGACCTGGTCGGCTGTTTCAGCAGCTTTTTTAAGCTCATTGACTATTTTGCCCTTTCCACGAATAGTAATATATTGAGGTTGAAAACCATCCTCAATATTTACACCCAATTTTCCTTTTGGAAGATCTTTGATGTGACCAATTGATGAAAGTACCTGGTAATCTTTTCCTAAAAACTTTTTAATCGTTTTTGTTTTAGCAATTGATTCAACAATAACAACTGATTGCGCCATAAATAATCGAAATTTGTTTTAAGTTAATGGACCTGATAATTTTTGTTAAGCACAAAAAACGAACCATCCATTATTGGATCAGTGGTAAAAATTAAAGTTGAAACTAAAGCCTTTATTTCAGAAACGGTAGTACTTTGTTTACCATACCGTAATGCGTGCTCAAGTATTTGTTCGATTTCCACCTCTCCAATAATATCTAATTCGTGTAATTGAATTAGATAATCATAAGCTGCAGGAGTAAAGGCTGACTTTTCAAAATTATACCAGGTACGATCCAACTGTTGATGGGGGGTTTGCTCGACTTGGTAATCGCTATCGTTTTCAGGAGGAAGTTTTTCGATGAGCCATGAAAAAGCTGAATTGATTTCGGTCTCGGTGTAACCTTCCTCTATCAATTTCTTTGATAAGCTTTCAAAGCGACAAACAATGGCTTCGTCAAGGCAGGATTGCATTGCATTTACGATGTAAACAACGATTTCCATGACACGCTCACTCATTTCCTCTCTCCTTCTATTACTAAGGGCTTGATTCGAACTAAAATTTTAACTTTGATCTAATATAACATTATTTTTTTGAAAAGCAAGTGATATTACAAACATTTAACTGCAATGCAATCATTTAAAATTATAACTCATTATTTTAATTAAATATTTACGAGCAATTTTTATTGATTATGCCATTTGTTATTTACTAATACCAATAGTATCATTGTGAGTGTCAAAGAAAATAAAGATCATATACCTGGTATTGCATTATAATAATTAATGATACCGCAAGGTATACAGAAATGGAACATTTTTTTTACTTATAAACAATATAGACAACAAAATGTCAGAATGCAAGTTTTTTTTAATAATAAAGTGTTAATAATTTGTTTTGAAATTACAAAATTTGTCATTCAATCATCGACCACAACACTTTTTATATTTTTTTCCACTACCACAAGGACATGGATCGTTTCTACCTATCTTTGGACCTACTACAACAGGAACTTTTTTCCCTGGCTGTTGCTGAGGACCTTGACTTTCTTCTCGTTGTTGTGGTATTGCCTGAAAGCCCATCCCTACGGTCGAATCATGAACTTCGCTCATTTCACGAGGCCGACGTCGTGGGACAAAATGAGTCTCCTCTCGAATCTGGGCTTTAAAAATTAACTCTATAACTCCTTCATTTAAGTTGGCTAACATGTCGGTGAAAGCACGAAAACCTTCACTCTTGTACTCTATTAATGGATCTTTTTGACCATAGGCTCTAAGTCCTATTCCTTCTTTTAATTGATCCATTTCGTACAAATGTTCTCTCCAGCTATTATCAATAACCTGAAGCATCGCTAGCCGCTCAAGCCGTCGCATATTGGATTTTCCAACCATACGTTCTCTTAGCTTATAACTCTCGTGCGCTTTCTGGATAATTTGTTCAATTAAATCTTCCTTTTTAAGGTCAGAAGGTTCGTCTTCTAGGTTTCGATAAATTGGAGGTAACAAAAAGAAACGTTGAATATCATTATTCAAACCGGACCAATTCCAATCTTCAGGATAATTATTTTCGCCACAATGACTTTCGACGCGGTCTTCGACGATTTGATCAATCATATCAAGGATCTGATCTCTTAAGTTTTCGCCCCGTAGAGCATTGGAACGCATTTTATAAATAACTTCACGTTGTTGATTCATCACATCATCATATTCCAATAAATGCTTTCGAATGTCGAAATTATGCATTTCCACTCGCTTTTGGGCGCGCTCGATAGATTTTGTGATCATCGGATGTTGAATAACTTCCCCCTCCTGGACACCCAATCGATCCATGACTCCTGCGATTCTTTCTGAACCAAATAAGCGCATTAAATCATCTTCCAGGGATAAATAAAACCGAGAAGATCCAGGATCACCTTGACGTCCACTGCGACCACGAAGCTGACGGTCAATTCGTCGTGATTCATGGCGTTCAGTACCGATAATATGAAGTCCACAGGGTACATCCCCTTCGCAATCATCAAGATTGATGTCATCTGGAACAGGACGACCATTATTATCGACTAAATAACACCCACCATCACAAAAAACAACTCCTTTGCCCAATTTAATATCTGTACCGCGTCCAGCCATATTAGTGGCAATAGTAACCATTCCCGGTTGCCCAGCTTTGGTCACGATTCGAGCTTCTTCTTTATGATATTTCGCATTTAACACTGAATGTTTTATTCCTCGTCGCTTTAGCATACGACTGAGTGTTTCTGAAACTTCGACAGAGATCGTTCCAACTAGGACTGGACGATTCTTGCCGTTCATCTCCTCTATTTCATTTATGGTAGCATTGTACTTTTCGCGTTTGGTTCGATAAATCTGATCATTGTAATCTATTCGTCTGACGTGTTCATTGGTCGGAATAACAACCACATCAAGTTTATAGATTTGCCAGAATTCATGCGCTTCGGTTTCCGCGGTACCTGTCATTCCAGCGAGTTTATCATAAAGACGGAAGAAATTTTGCAATGTAATTGTGGCAAGCGTTTGTGTTTCCCGCTCAATTTTCACTCCCTCCTTGGCTTCAATCGCTTGATGAAGCCCATCACTATAACGGCGTCCTGGCATTAAACGACCAGTAAACTCATCAACAATCATAACCTTGCCGTCGTCGGTAACAACATACTCTACATCGCGTTCATATAATGAGTAAGCCCTTAGGAGTTGGGAGATGTTATGAATACGTTCACTTTTTTCTCCATATTCCGTCTGAATCTTATTCTTCACCTCTTGTTTTGCGAGGTCGTCCAGATTTAGATCACTATCAATTTTTTCGAGTTCAATGGAAAGATCGGGCAAAACGAACATCATTGGATCATTTGGCGAAAGAGCTTCTCGACCCTTCTCTGTCAGATCGATGATATGCGTTTTCTCGTCAATTGAATAGTATAGATCCTCGTCCAATTCATTAAGCTTTTTATCCCGAAGATAATCCATCTCGACACGATGGATCAACTTTTTAACTCCGGTTTCGTGAAGTATTTTTAGCAAACGTTTATTTTTTGGGGTCCCACGAGTCGCTTGAAGTAATTTAATACCAGCTTCGTATTCATTTCCTTCGTTTAGTAGCATTTCGCTTTCTGCGATGATTCGGTTAATCAGATTGGTTTGACTGCGAACTAATTGTGCGACGCGGGGTTTTACTTCGTCAAATTTTTGGGTTGAATGTTCAACCGGACCAGATATAATTAGTGGTGTACGGGCTTCATCGATTAAAACCGAGTCAACTTCGTCTATGATGGCATAATTATGGGTTCTTTGGACCAAATCCTCGATTCGGATGACCATATTATCCCGCAGATAATCGAAACCAAATTCATTATTCGTACCATAGGTAATGTCAGAATTATAAGCCAATTGACGTTGTGGTGGGTTCATGTCATTAGTGATGAAAGCTGATGTTAATCCCAATGTCTCATAGATTTTTCCCATCCATTCACAGTCACGTCTCGCAAGATAATCATTTACGGTAATGAGATGGACTCCTTTGCCAGTGAGAGCATTCAGATAAAGAGGCATCGTTGCAACCAATGTTTTGCCTTCACCGGTAGCCATTTCAGCAATTTTTCCTTCGTGAAGAACAATACCACCGATTAATTGTACATCAAAAGGCACCATATCCCACGTCGTATCAATATCACTAACTTTCCATGATTTTCCCACTAACCGACGACAAGTTTCCTTAACCACAGCAAAAGCTTGAGGCACTATTTCTTTCATTACTTCTTCACTGGCCTCTAGTTCTTCTTTTTCTAATTCTTTGATTTCATCACGAATTTTCTCAGGATCGGTTGAGTCATCAAAATCAACATCCTGGCGTAGCTTTTGATATAAATCAGATATTTTGGATTGAATTTCATTGACTCTATCTTGAATGATTTTTTTAAATTCGATTGTTTTATATCTTAATTCATCATCAGATAATTCATGATACTGTTGATAATATTGATTGATTTCATTTGCCAAAGGTCTAATTCGATTTATATCCCGTTCATGTTTGCTGCCAAATATTTTAGTTAATATATTGTCCAGCATCATTTCTCCTTAAAATCTATTTTACATGTTTAAACAAGATAAAATGCCCGGTTTTCTTGTTCAGTTAATCTATTTATACTGAGATGTCTTGATAAAAGTTCGATTTTATATCATTTACCATCAATTAAGCCACGACCGCTCTTATTCAATTGATTTTGTCGGCGTAGGTCAGATAGTACTGAATCAAGGATGCCATTGATAAATTGGCCGCTCTTTTCAGTGCTATATTTTTTAGAAATTTCTATGGCTTCATCAATGGAAACTTTTGGGGGAATATCAGCAAAGTAAAGAAATTCGCATATAGCCAACCGGAGGATTAATTTATCTATAATCGCAATTCTGTCAAAATCCCAATTAATGGCTTTACGCTTAATCATTTCGTCAAGTTCATCGACATGATTAATAGCCTTTTCCAACAATTGCTCGGCGAAAGATTTAATATTAGCAGTTACTTTTTCACTTTTGATAATATCTTCTTTCACCTGTTCGACCGGATTTTGGGAAAACTCAAATGCATATAAAGCATAAAGAGCTAATTCTCTTCCTCTCCTTCTGGTACTCATTGCAGTTTCTCTAAAATTATTTCATAATTAAATTAAATCTTAATTCAAAAATGAGTCGAAGATAGAACGATAGTAATTATTAGCAGCTTCTTTTAAGAAACGGTCGATTTGACCCTTTTAAAGGTATGGATCCTTTTAAAGGTTTTCTTTCCAATATGACTACGATAGTAATTAGTGGTACACAATGACCATAGAATTGGAAATTTAGGGGGTGAGAAAAAATTGATGGGAATTTGTTCCACTATTGTTTTTATTAATCTTAAAATAACACAGATATACATTCTATATATTCTCACCCCCTAAGTAATTTTTAGATTGACTTAAATCGGCACAGTTGATAAAAGTTAACCAACCATAATCGCCATCATTTCCAGTCTTAACAATATCGAAAAATCGGTGTTGAATTTTTTCAGTAACTGGGCCTCTTTTTCCAGTACCAATCGTAATTCTATCGACTGATCTTATCGGGGAAACTTCAGCCGCTGTACCAGTAAAAAATAATTCATCAGCAATATATAACATTTCACGTGGAATTTCAGTTTCTTTTACTTCGTAGCCGAATTCACGAGCAATTTTAAAAACAGAATCACGGGTAATTCCTGGTAAAATTGAAGAACCAATCGTCGGAGTAAATATTTCATTGTTACGAACAATAAAAATGTTTTCTCCGCTTCCTTCACAGACAAATCCTTGACTATTTAATGCAATCCCCTCTGAGTAACTGTCCACCTTCGCTTCGAGCTTAATAAGTTGCGAGTTCATATAATTGGCTCCAGTCTTTGCTAATGCTGGATGAGTGTTTGGATGCATGCGATGCCAGGAAGAGACTCTAACGTCGACTCCATATTTAATCGCATCTTCTCCCAAATAGGCTCCCCAATTTAATACACCAATTATGACTTCAATAGGACATGCAGTGGGATCAACCCCTAACGTATTATAGCCACGGAAGACAAGAGGTCGAATATAAGCCGATTTCAACTGATTTAATTTAACAACATCAATGCAGGCTTGTTTAATTTCATCCTGTGAAAATGGTATTTCCATTCGATAAATCTTAGCAGAGTCAAAAAAACGTTTAATGTGATCGTCCAGGCGCAAAACAGCCGATCCCTTTTGGGTTTCATAACATCTCATTCCCTCAAAAATAGAAGTCCCATAATGAACAACATGCGACATTACATGAATCTTTGCATCCCACCAGTCAACATACTTACCATTGAACCATATTTTTCCTTTTTCATCTTCAGGCTTCATGAATTGCTCCTTTTTTATATTTTTATTTTATTAATTGTTTTATTACTAAGGTCAGAATGACTTAACCAGAGGAAAAAATTGGGAATGGAAAAATATAAGTAGAACAGTGAATTAATCTTTTCATCGAAAATTTGGGGTAGAATTTTTTCAAAATAACAACTTAAAAACATTAGGAATTACTCGATATTTGAGTGGAAATAAGGATAAGCTTTCCAGAATATCATATATTTTTGGCGCAGCCACAGAAGCATGATGCTTAGCAACCTGGCTAATGTATTCAAATTATCTACGTTTCTAAAGACTTAATTTTTTTGGCAAGTATTTTTAAAGCGAAAAAATGAAATTCTGAAAATATTATTATTCCTATCGAACTTTAAAACCAGCTATCATAATCACTGATCAATCTAAGTCCCAGCTTCGCTGGAAATGCTATTAAACTAAGCCTCTCCTCGAATTTGAATATTTGCTTTTGATTTTAATTCCTCTACGTATTTTTCAAATAACATGTTCGAACGTTCTTGTTTCAATTGTAATTTTATTTCGGTTTTTACCTCATTAAAAGGAATTTTCTGACTGGCTTTTCTTTCATCCATTCGAATAATGTGAAAACCGAGAGGTGTCCTTACTAAATCACTGATTTCTCCAATTTTTAAAGCAAAAGAAGCATCTTCAAAAGCTTTTATCATATCACCCTGTGCGAAAAATCCTATATCTCCGCTTTTAAGTGCCGATGGATCTTCAGAATATTGACGGGCTAATTTCTCAAAATCTTCTCCTTTTTTAATTCGTCCAAGTATTCTAAGTGCTCTATTTTTTGCATTTTTTATCTTTTCTGGACTGGCGGTTTCTGAAACTTTTATAAGAATATGATGGACTCTGATTTGCTCATCTTGCATAAACTTTTCGTCGTGTTCATTATAATATTTGAGAGCTTCTTCATCGGACATTTCTTCAATCTTCGATCCTAATTTTTCTTCAAGAAGTTTCTGCACCTTCAGTTCATTGGTCACGTTATTAACAAATTGTTCCATTGTAAGTTGAGCCTCACTCAGAGCATCCAGAAAATTCTGTTCTGAAGGGAATCTTCTTTTTATCGTATTTACAGCCACATCGACTTCTCTTTGATCTACTTTAAAATTCTGTTTATTTGCTTCCTGGTTAAGAAGTCGGGTGGAAATAAGGTAATTAAGCGCTTCATTCCATAATGCAGTATCTGGTTTTTGATTATTAAAATTCTCAGGATCTTTTCCCAATTGATTTATAAATTGTTTAATTGCTCTATCAACATCATTATAATGAATAATATCTTTATTCACAATTGCAACAACTGTGGAGTCAGAAAATTTGGCTGTCGCTATTTTTGGTTTCATATTTTCATCTTTTGAGCAGCTTGAAATTACGAATAACAAAAATAGAGAGCTAAACCATGTAAAAATTTTTCTCAAGTTCATATCCTTCCTCTTACTACTCAATTTTCTAAATTGTAGATGCTTTTAAATAACTTATTTTAATTTTTTATTCTGGTTTACTCTGGTCGGGGTGTAAGATCAAAAAGATCATCTAAGATCTTTAACTCTCAATTGCAATGTTGTCCGACCGAGATACGTGTTTTCTTCTATAACATAAGCCATATCTAGGTTGCTGGCTCCAGGTTCAATTCGATAAATTAAGTCACCAAGATTAAAACCAATAGCATCGAAAACGATTCCATTCTGTCTTACTTTAAACTTTAAATGATTGTTCCCCACAATCACAGGAGTTCCTACAACCTGTAGATTTTTTGATAGAAACACGGGTCGCATATTTTGAGGGCCAAAAGGTGCCAATATTTTTAAAAATTTATAAAGGCGACTGTTAATCTCACTTAATCGAATTTCAGCCTCAATTCGAAGCTTTGGGGAGAGCAATTCTTCATCTAATTGCTGGCTAGCAATTTCATTAAACCTTTCTCGAAATAGTTTAATTTTATCTTTTTCAATGGTTAAACCTGCTGCATATTTATGCCCGCCAAAACCGAGGAGTAGATCCTCACATTGTTTTAAAGCCAAGTAAATATCAAATCCAGAAATGCTTCTCGCCGAACCTTTTCCGATATTATCTTCAATTGAAATCATAATTGTTGGACGGTAATATTTTTCCACAACTCTCGAAGCAACAATTCCAATAACCCCTGGATGCCAACCCTCTTGATCTACGACTAATCCATAATAACTGGATAGATCAAATTGCTCGTCAACAATTTGTTGGGCTAGCATAAAGGTTTCTTCATCGATGTTTTTTCTTTGTCGATTTTCAGCTTCAAGAATATTGGCGATTTCCAAAGCTCGATCATTGTCCTGAGTTGTTAAAAGTTCAACAGCTCGTTCAGCATTGCCCATCCGCCCAACTGCATTAATACGGGGAGCGATGACAAATACAATTTGTCCTGTTCCAATTGGCTTATTGCACAATCCAGCCACATGTAACAGAGCTTTTAACCCAGGTCTTTCTGTCTCATTTAATTTTTTTAGACCTTCTTTAACAAAAATTCGGTTTTCATCAATAAGTGGCACGATATCCGCAGCACTCCCAATGGCTACAAAATCAACAAAGTTCTTGATTAAATCTTCATCCAGATTTAATGCAGTAATCAATGCTTGAGCGAGTTTGTAGGCAACTCCGACTCCTGCTAATTCTTGAAACGGATAATTAGAATTTTCGCATTTTGGATTCAAGATTGCATGAGCATCAGGCAGTTGGATTCCTGGTTCATGGTGGTCACTGATGATGACCTCCATATTTAGCTGTCGGGCATATTCCACTTCCTTGATTGCCGTAATACCGCAGTCAACAGAGATAATTAAGTCTATCTGTTCTTTAACAGCTTCATCGATACCGGTGATGGAAATCCCATATCCCTCTTGTACACGATGGGGGATATAAAAATGAACATGAGCGCCCAATTGCCTTAATAAGAGGTATAGCAAGGAAACAGATGTAATACCATCAACGTCATAATCACCATAAATCAAAATTTTTTCTTTTTGATGAATCGCCTCTACTATTCGTTCGACTGCTTTTTCCATATCTGTGAGTAAAAACGGATCATAGAGATTTTCCATTTTACCGCGAAAAAAAAGTTTTGCTTTTTCTAGGGTATCTATACTGCGATTGAGTAGTATCCGAGAAATAATGGGTGGTACATTGAGCCTTTGAGCATATTGCTCGATTACTTCTTTATCGATATCATCAAGTATGAGCCACTTCAAATTCATCAATAGACCTCTTATTGAGCAAAAAATAGGACTCCATCAATCCAAAGCAAGTCATAAGCCGAATTCTGTCGAGGACGATCATTTATCTGGGATCCACCTTACGATGGACCTCAAGCGACCTACCCGAGAGTCAAACGAAGCGGGCCACTTCTTCTCTCCTATTTGGTCTTGCTCCGGACGGGGTTTACCATGCGTTCCCTGTTACCAGAGAACCGGTGGGCTCTTACCCCACCTTTTCACCCTTACCCCGAAAAAATCGGGACGGTATATTTTCTGTGGCACTTTCCGTAGGCTCACACCTCCCTCATGTTATGAGGCGTCCTGCCCTGTGGAGTTCGGACTTTCCTCATCCCGATAATCATCAGGACGCGATCGTCTGCCTTACTTTGGATTGATGAAGTTAAACTTGTGGTTAAATCAAGTATATACAACTCACTTAAAGTAATTATTTAGCTAAGTGTAGTAGCGATCGAGATTCTTCTCCGCCAACGGTGGATCAGAGTGACATTTTTTTCTCAAATTTTCATTTTAGAGCTGACGCTTAATTAACTAAAAAATCGTTTGATATACTATATATAGACAATACGTAAGTAAACTTATCAATATATTGATTTTGAAACCAATAAATTTTAATTTATGCACTGGCTCTTTAATGTCACAATGAACGAAACGACGAAGCAATCTCTTAATTTAAATTTAGTTGTGAGATTGCTTCGCTTCGCTCGCTATGACGGCATCTTATGAAATTCTTATCCTAAACGAGTATAAGTATGTATCTAGTTATTCGACTCGCTGAATATTTACAGGTTTTGTTTCTAATGGTTTTTCTATATGATTATTGATTGTAAACAAAATTCTCCCGCACACTTCACAATTGATCATTTTATCCATTTTACGGACTTCCATTACTGTTTGGGCTGGAATTGTGGCGTAACAAGCTTGACAGGTATAATTTTCAATTTCAGCTATGGCAATTCCATCTCGACCTTTTCGGATTCTTTCATAAGTTGCCAGTAGTCGGTGATCAATTGTTGAAATAATCTCGTTACGGTTAGCTAAAAGTATTTTCTGCTCAGTTTCTGTTTGATTTAATTTTTCTTGTAATTCAAGTTCTTTTTCTTGTAAAAATTGATGTAAGTCCTGTATTTGTTTTTCAAGTTGCTCAACTTTTGTGGTATATGTTTCTTCTTTTTCTAGTAATTCTACTCCCATAAGTTCTGCATCTTCGATTTTCCTTTCAAGATTCTCTATTTCTACGGTAATCGCATCATATTCCTTGTTGGTTTTAACCGAATATATTTGTTCCTGATATTTGTTCAACTTGTCAGTTAAAGATCGAATATCCATCTCCATAGCCCGATTTAATTTTTTCACTGCGGCTAATTCTTCCTTACTTTTTGACAAGTCTTCGTTCAGAACAGAAATTTGGGTCTTCAAGTTTTCAATTTGTTCTGGAAGATCGCCTTTGAAAGAATCCAGTTCCATCATTCGTTTATCAATTTCTTGGAGATCTAAAAGTTTGAAAAGTTCCATTTTGTTAATCGCCTCCATAAAGGAATATATTTCTTAAACTCTCATGTTATCTATTACCAAACATAAAAAAAAGTGCACCGCATTAATAGGGGTACACTTTTATAGAGTGTCATTTCCTTTTCCACACGCTTGTCTATTTCTAGAACTAAGTAGCAATTATCTCTCAAATCTATCGAATCCATATTTTAGTCCTTGAAATTATAATAGTTAACCTCTTTTAAAAATATCAATTGAATAAAATTTAGATTTTGAAATAATAATATACAAAACAAAGCTTAAATATGCAAGCTAAAATTTAATCAAAAATATATTGAAAAAGAAATCGTTCCTTAGTGGGTGAGAAAAAATTAATTGGAATTCTTAAAATTGTTCTACTCTGGTTATTATCAACTTTAAAATAACATTGGAATACATTTTATTTATTCCCAAATAGTTTATAAATAAACAAATTACATAAATAATATTAAATGAAATAATCCAATATTTAAACAAAATTCAAATATGAAAAAATAAAAAAGTTATTAAGAACTATTTTTCAAGGTCTGGCGTAAAAAAAATAGTACTTGACATCTGGAGAAAAATTAATTATCTTTAACTACTTGCAAAATATGCCTTAAATCAACAATTAGTTCACCGAGGAATAACTATTATTTCATTCATGCAGAATTTATTTTATTATCCTTTAATTGTTAAGTTAATAAATATAATAAACTTAAACCGTGAAATAAAATGTATCACTTACAAATAAATCTGGGAGGATTGGAAAATGAGAATACGAACCTTCCATTTAAGCCTATGGCTACTATTAATAGCATTATTAGCCTGCGGTCCAGAATTTATTAACCAGCAAGATCGTATCCGGATAACAACTGAGTCTAGTATTCATTCTGGTCCAGGCCCAAGATATAATGTGATTACAACTGTAAAAGCAGGAAGTGAATTAATTCTGCTAGAATCGGAAAACGACTGGCATCGGGTACGGCTTGCTGATGGGCGAACTGGTTGGATTTTTAGAGGAGTAACAAAAACAATTGCCCCTGAAAAAGTAATTATGCTCATGGATGCCAGAATTCGTCGTGGTCCCGGGGAAGCATATAAAGCGTTCGCCATAGCAAAAAAAGGAAAAACCTTAGATGCACGCGGGCAACGTGGAAACTGGTATATAGTCGATTTACCAGATGGTAAAAGTGGCTGGGTATCTAAAGAAGAGGCCGAAAAAGTTTCCTATCATAATCTCACCGCTACCAAAGATGCTAAAATTTATCAATTGCCTAATCCCAATTCTCAGGTACTATTAAATGTTGAGGTCGGTACAGAGTTGATTCAATTAAATAAACAAGGCGATTATTATATGGTTAGGCTTCCTGGAGGGGACACGGGCTGGATTCATGAGGATTATGTAAATACGATAAAAGAGAGGTCGCTCTTGGTCAAAAACAGAGCTTATATTCGGTATGGGCCCACGATTGAATACGATGTCGTTGAAACTGTCGAAAAAGGTACTCGTCTAACTCTTTTAAATACAAGAGATGATTGGTATGAGGTTCGCACTCCGCAAGGAAAAACTGGCTGGATTTTTAAAGATTTTATCGTTAAAACCTGGGCCACGCAAGATGTCACTGTTGAAGAACAACCGCTCTATGTGGTGACTAATACCGATTGTAATATTCGTCAAGGTTACGGTACTAATTGGCCGAGAATAGCGAGAGTTAAAAAAGGGACATTACTCGTTAAGATTGGTCAACGCGATAATTGGCTCAGAATTAAAATGCCTAATCAAAGAATCGGCTGGATTAGAGAGGATTTGGTGAATTACGATACTACCGTATTAATTACTTTAGACAAATGTAATATACGATTGGGACCAAGCACTGATTTTCGTATTAAAGCAACTGTACCAAAAGGAACTCCATTGGTAAAAATTTCAGAAGAGTCAGGATGGTCTCGGGTTCATTTACCTGATGGAGAAATTGGCTGGATTCGTAATGATCTTAGGGCTGATACAGAATTAACTTTATTTACTAATACGGATTGTAATGTTCGAGAAGGTCCAGGTACTAACTATCGACAAATCGATAGAATTAAAACGGGAACTCCAGTTATCCAAATTGGGAAACAAGATAATTGGTATAAAGTTCAATTACCTTCAAAAAAAGAGGGTTGGATCCGAGAAGATTTATTGCGAGAAACACTTAATCAGATGGTCACGAATGATAAAGTAAATATTCGGTATGGCCCCGGGACTGTTTATCGTGTGTTAACACAGGTAGAAAAGAATACTCCAGTGACCGTCATCGGAGAGCAGGATAATTGGTATCGAGTTAAACTTCCTGATGGAAGAATCGGGTGGATTCGTAAAGACCTTGTTTCTTATTCTTATTATCCAACAACTTCAGAATCTCAACCCACTTATAATACATTCACTGCAACAAGCACTAAGCCAACACCTGCGGGCCCGAGCCTTGGAGTGAAAATGGTAACAACATCGGCTGTAAATTTACGGGTTGGTCCTGATATTAGTGAATCGAAAATAACACTACTTCCTGCCGGTACACGGTTAACAAGGATAAATCAACAAGGTGAATGGTATGAAGTCCAAACAGAAGATGGGATTTTAGGTTTTGCGCATCAATCAGGATTTTCAACTGGTTCCAATAAAATTTATACTAATGCGAAAAGTAATATTCGATATGGCCCCAGTACTGCTTATAGAATTTTGGCCACTGTGCCCATGAAAACAGAGTTGACAACAATTGAGCAACAGGATGATTGGATTTATGTGAGCATGTCTAATGACCAAAAAGGCTGGATTCACAAAGATCTGGTGGATCAAGAAAAAGCACCAGCACCACTACCTCCCCAAAAAACTGAAGTGGTTTATGGGACTTTGATTACTACCGGCGAATGTAACATTTTAAAAGGTCCTGATGAAACATATCCTACTGTTAAATCACTTAGAATAAACACCGAATTAAAAATAGTCAGTAAATATAAAAGTTGGTATGAAGTCGAGACCTTTACCGGTGAAAAAGGATGGATATCAGATAAATTCGTCAAAGAAAAAGAAAGCAAAAAGATTATTGTTACCAGAAAATCAGAAGTCCACCAGGAGCCTAATACACAATCCGCTCTTTTAGCAATGGCGGAGATTGGAGAATATTATACGCCATTAGGACAGGAGGGAATCTGGTACCGAATTTCGGTTAAACCAGGAATCACGGGCTGGATTAGTTCCCAGGATATGGCAGAACTGAAATATCCCTCAGTATATGTGAATACCAGTTTTGCAAATATACTAAAATTTGCCGACGAAAAGTCTAGCCGATTAGCGATTGTAAAAGAAGGCGTGCAACTAATGCCAATCGACGAGACAGACGATTGGCTTTTTGTTCTATTACCCCGAGGAGATAAAGGGTGGATACAAAAAAAGTTTGTTGATCGCCAAAAATATCCTCAAATAAGGATTGTTAAGGATACTGAAGCCTATGAACAACCGACAGCGGGTAGTCTATTAAAAGCAACCTTAATAAAGGATGATGAATTTTTAGCATTGGATAAAAGGAAAAATTGGTATAAAATTTTTCTTCGAGGAGCTGAAGTCGGTTGGGTCTATAGTGGATATGTGAAGGAAATTACGAAGGGGAGTCTGTTAGTCAAAGAAAATTCTTATCTTCGTATGGGGCCTGGTCTTGATTATCGGATTATCACTACAGTACCTAGCGGCGAAAAAGTAAAATGGCTCGACCAAAAGCGAGAATGGGACCAGGTTCAAATTGCTTCCGGTGAGGTGGGATGGATTTATGAAGAATTGGCTAAAGATGTCACCAGACCAGAAATGATGGCACAAAGAAGTCATTCAGTTTATGCTGGACCAGGAACAAATTTTGCTAAAGTGGGCGAAGTAAGACAGGGAAGAAAGTATTCCACTATAAAAAAGGAAAGTGGTTGGTATCAAATACAGTTAGTTGGTGGGACTGAGGGGTGGGTGCCGATGGATGTTTTTTCATCCTCAAAATCTCGATTAGTATTTACATTAGATAAGGCAAATATTCGAAATGGCCCAGGGTTACATTATGCGATTATTCAAACGGTTGAACCTGCTGTTGATGTTACGGTTATTGGTAGTGAGGGAGATTGGTATTACGTCCAGCTTCAGGATGGGACAAAAGGTTATATACAAAAAGATTTGGTGTTTGAATAGAAATGCTACAAATTAAAAAAAATTGTTGTGCACTTCTAATAATAGATATGCAGGAATATTTCCGAACGTTAGCTGAGCCAATCCTACCTAATTTAAGACGATTAATTCAATGCTTTCGACAGGCTGATATCTCTGTAATTTTTACCCGTCATGCCCACAAAAATTCAGATGAGGATGGTGGTATGTTGGCTAAATGGTGGGGTGATCTCATCATTGATGGAAGCCCTCAAGCAGAAATTATACCCGAAATCAAGCCGTTTGTTACAGAAAAAGTCATTCATAAAAAACGATACAGCGCTTTTTTCAGACTGATTTGTATAGCCATTTGCATAAGAATCGTATTCAACAGTTAATCATTGGGGGAGTGATGACAAACTTGTGTTGCGAGACTACTGCTCGAGATGCATTCGTTCATGACTATGAGGTCTTCTTTCTCATGGGTGGTACCGCAACAAATAGTGAAGATTTTCAAAGAGCAACGTTTTTAAATTTGTCTTTTGGCTTTGCTTATTTAGTTAGTTGCAAGGAAATTTGTAATGCAATCTTTCCTTATTAATCCCTAAAAAATTATTATAAATTATAATTACTTAGCGCAGCGAATTGCAACTATTATAAAAATCGCTAATTACACTAGTTGTTGGAATTTCATTTTAGCATAATTAACAAAATTGGCGGTTGAAAATAATTTATAAAATTTTGTTACATTTTTTACAAAATAAACAAACATTTTATTGACAATACCATAAGGAAACTTTTTAATGATAGCTTTTAGACAATATTTTTATCCCCTATTGACAACTATGTTTTTATTCCTATTTATATTGTGTTTCTGTACGAATCAGGAAAAGACTACCATCATGGAAGAAATAATCCAACAAGATTCTTTGAGGACAAATGTGCAACAACTTATGTTAAATGGTCAATCGGAGTTTGAAGACAATATCAACTTATTAATGAAGTTAATTAAAGAAAAAGAGAATGAGCTTAAAAAAGCTGAGCAAGAATTGAAACAAAAATCGGATGAGTTAGAAGAAAAGGAAAAACAGCTTAAACAGCTTGATGCCGAAATGAAGGAGTTTCGAACAGTATCCTATATCATATTGATCTTCGGCTTAATATTAATTATTACTGGCTTGGTTCTCATTCTTTTTAGACGAAGTTCAAAGTCTAAATCTGCCAATTATGCGACATCAAAAATACGCATGACGAGCGATAGAAAAAAGTCTGAGTCAAATACACAAAGCTGAGTCAGAATGAAATGAGGTCGTGAGGAAATGAATTGGGATGAATATAATAAATTAACGAAACTACACTTCCAGCGAGAAATTAAAGATTTTGTGAGTTTTGTTATCTATGATTTAGATATCGATTACAAAGCAAGAATTTTAGAGATCGGTTGCGGACCAGGATGGGTCAGTCTTGAACTGGCGCGCCGGTTGCCAGAAGTTGATATTGTTGGATTAGAACAAAGTTCGGAATTAGTGCGAATTGCACATCAAAATAAATTGCAACACGAAATTTTAAATATCAGTTTTATAAATACTGTTTTTGATAACCTTAAGATATTCACAAATCGATCCTTTGATGTTATTATTTCATTTAAGGGATTCCATCGATGGAGTAATCCACAGGGAGTTTTGAATGAAATCAAAAGAATTTTGAAGAAGCAGGGTAAATATGCAATTATTGATTATAGAAAGGATTTGAACTTATTGGCCAAAGCTTCGATGTGGTTCACTGCTAAAACAATGTCAATAGAATTTAGTTCACATTGGAAAACAACACTGATGCACACTTATTCGCTTGAAGAAATTGTGAAAATATTGATGCAAACCAAATTGAAGGATTGGAAAATTCGAACCACATTATTTGATTATTTAATATATAAAATTTAAAAAAACGATCCAGATAAAAAATAGCAAAACCTAATTCTTACTGATGAAGTCATATTTGAGTAAACTTTTTCATGTTCATTCCCAGATTCTTGCTCCAATTCTCCTATCTAATAAATTAAAAGAAAAACCAAATAATCTTCCTTTAATGGTTTATGTTGATGTATGACGATTTCGATTCATCAAGTAAATTTATTAAAAATTTCAGGTTCAACGATCTTTCATTTGAGAAAATAGCAGTCAAATTAAATGGCAATATATGACTTTCATGAATGATTTTATTTGATCTTTTAGAAAAAAATAGGATAAAAATATTTAATAATTTTAATATCTTATGATTATATTATCTCTAAGTAAATAAATAATAATAATCAAAATTAAATATAATTGCAACCTATTAAAAAATGTAGTATTATATTGAAATTAATAAATTTTAACTTGATTCTTAAAATTTATTTTATAGATTGAAATCCAATTAAAAATGTTTTATTTCAAACGCCATCCGAATGAGCACAAGAGTAACTCACCCTTTTTTACGGCCTCTGGTGAAATTGGGCGGATGAGGGGAACAGCACCTATTTAAAAGGTGTGGGGTTGAATATATAACTCACGCATTGCCAGGATATAAGTGAAATTTCCTTTACTGTTCATCTTGGGCGATTCACTTCCTCGGATTAGGCTGGAAAATGCTTTGTTGTGGAATTTGGAACGGGATATATCTTTTCGGACATGAAAACTTGTTTAGCAGGAAGTAAGAATTCCAATAAAATGATGAACATATCCATAAAGAAATAATCCTCTTGGCCGTTGATTAAAAACATACTATTTAAAGAACATTCCTGTCAAAGAGATACAAAAGGGGTGAGAATAAATAGAATGTATTTCTGTATTATTTTATAGTTAATAAAAACAACAATGGAATAATTTTAAGAATTCCAATTAATTTTTTCTTACCCCCTAATAGAAAAAAACTACTAATTAGGAGAGGTGCATAATGAAAAATTTTATTACTATTCTGTGTGTGATGGGGTTGTTGTTTGTATTTACTTTCGCTGGTATTTTATCAAACTTTAACACTCAAAATAAAGTAAAGGATGATTCTGGGAGTATTCAGGATAACGAAAATGATTTAGCCAATACCGGCTCAAAAATGCGAAAAATCTGGGTCTTTTTTAAAGATAAAGGATTTAAAGATCATCTTAAATACGAACATGCTTTAGCCACCATGGCAAATAAGCTTACTCAAAGAAGTATTGAAAGAAGAAAAAAAGTTAATGAAAAAAATAATCTGGTTACATTTGAAGATATACCGGTTTACGAAGATTATATTAGTAAAGTAAAACAGTTAGGAGTAAAAGTCAGGACAAAATCTCGATGGTTGAATGCCATTAGTGTTGAGGCGAACACTGAACAAATTGAGAAGATTAGAGAATTTTTCTTTGTTAAAGAAATTAAAGATGTGGCAGTGTTTAGATCTAACAAGCCTTTTAAAGTCGAAGAATGGCAAGCATTTCAAAATAAAACAAATACAGTTGGCAGTTATAGTTTTGATTATGGATTATCGTTTGATCAATTACAACATATTAGAGTCCCGGAAGTTCATCAGATGGGGCTTAGCGGTAAAGGGATTTTAATTTGTATAATGGATGCTGGTTTTCGAAAAGATCATGAGGTTTTCCAGCATGCAAATATTATTGCCGAAAAGGATTTCGTATTTAATGATAATGAGACCCAAACCGATCCCAATAATCCTTTTGATTATTCAGATAAACATGGTACCATCACGTGGTCCAATCTGGCTGGATTTAAAGAAGGTAGATTGATTGGACCTGCATTTGGTGCTGATTTTTTATTAGCAAAAACTGAACATCTCATGAAGGAGACACAGGCTGAGGAGGACTATTGGGTAGCTGCCGTAGAATGGGCCGATAGTCTCGGCGCTCAAATTATTTCCAGTTCTTTGGGATATTTAGATTGGTATGCGTTCGAAGATTTGGATGGGAACACCGCCGTCATAACCAAAGCTGCTGACCGAGCGGTAAAATTGGGAATGGTAGTTGTAACTTCGGCTGGAAATTGGAGAAAGACAAATTGGGGGCATATAAATCCTCCGGCAGATGGTGACAGTGTTATATCAGTCGGGGCTTTCAATATTTTCTATAATACCTATGCCAGTTTCAGTTCCCCCGGGCCTACCTATGACAGCCGAATAAAACCAGAGGTCGTTGCCAGTGGAGTATATAATTACAGTGCTGACAATGACGCAGTCGATGATTATAAAAGGATCTCCGGAACTTCTGTTTCATGTCCGCTAGTTGCCGGTGTGGCTGCATTAATTTTGGAGCAACATCCAACCTGGACTCCCATAGATGTAAGAAATGCTTTGATTTATACCGCAAGCCAACATGATAATCCTGATAATGATTTAGGTTATGGGATTGTCGACGCCTATAAAGCGGTTTTTGATACAAATGTTGTTATCTCAATGAAAAATATTATATATAACGATACAAACCAGGGAAATGGCAATGGTTCACCAGAGCCGGGCGAAACTATTTTGTTGAACGGAATTCTCGCCTGCAAAGGAAAAATCAAGCAACATAAATATTCCATTTTCCTAAGAACTAACGATCCGTTTTTTACGGTAACAGATTCAGTTGAATTTGTTGAAGGATTAGTATCATACGGGAACATAGAATTAATAAATGCATTTTCGTTTACAATTCATCAGAATGTCCCAGAAAATCATCTAGCGCAATTTGAATTAACTATTAAAGATGAAATCGGTAACATTTGGACACAAAGCCAGTCGTTTAAAGTCGTTATTCAAAGAACGATCACCGGAATTGTATCGAGTGCTAATTCGGGACTTGGAATTCCTAATGCGCTCATAACCTGGACTAAAATCAACACGGACTCCAACAAAATAGTTGAAATTGATACGATTTGGACAGATAAAAATGGGAAATATACGCTGTCACTACTTGGTGGAAAATATGCCGTCCAGATCTCAGCGAATGGCTATTCAACTCCAGATGCTCAGATCCTCCCAGTTCCCACACCCGATTGGTTGTTAAATTTTTCTTTGAAAATTGCTGATTACAAGTTAGATTCATATTACATTAAAATTGATACAAGCAATTGGAATGAATATATTGAAAATTTTGTGATTCATAATGTGGGAAATGCTCCTTTATTTTACACTATCCAAGAGGATGTTCCTGATAATATTAACATTAATAATGAAATTACTATACCAGAGATACTGCTACGTTCCGATCCAAACGATGGCATACCTTATGATCTTAAAGATGTTTACTGTGAACAAATCTCTAACCGAATTTCAATTAAAATAACAACTTTTCAGGAAATTTATCCAGATCGGATTTGGAATCTGTCAGTTTTTATAGATACAGATTTAAATCAAGAAACCGGACAAAAAGTTGGCAAGATTGGCGCAGACTATCAACTTTCCTATGTTGAATCTAAAACTAGCTTATTAAAATATATTGATGGTGTTTGGGAAAATGATATTTATAGTGGATCAACGGCAAAAGGCAAAAAAGTGTTGATATTTAAATTTGATCCTTCTATAATTGGTGATCCAAAAAAATTTCATCTTGTGGTTATCCTCCATGAAGGTGAAACGAGCGATTCACGAGTTGTAAGAGATATTATTCCTGATGATGGTGGTTTATTAAACGTCACCTTTTCAAGGTATAAAAGTAATTGGCTTGCAGTGAATCAACCATTTAATGTTATTCCATCTGGCGCCTTTTATAAGGTTCGGTTGTTAATTTCTAGCGTTGATTCTTTAATAAAATATAATGGAACAAAATTAATTCTACATACTAATTCACCAATCCATGATGAAACCATTATTCCTATTGGCTACGATAATCTTTTTATTAAAGCAGAAGCGGCTAATAACATGATATCATCAAACCATATTATTCTCCAACAAAATTATCCAAATCCATTTAATAATCAAACGAATATTCGTTTTTCATTGTCACATCAATCTAAAGTAAAATTGACGATCCTTAATTCCATTGGCCAAGAAATCGTAACTTTATGTGATTCACAATTGAGTGAAGGTGCTCATACGATTTACTGGAATGGTAAGAACGAAGAGGGCGTGGATATCGGTAGTGGTATTTATTTTATCAAACTTGAAACAGAAAAATGGAATAAGATTATGAAAGCGCTTTTATTACGTTAAAATAATTATTTTTGAATACAACGATAGCAGGTTCATACCAAATTTAGATTATAATTTTATTTTGAATGTGAAATTCGGATAATGTTACCGTCTTCATCTAATGTAGCTCTGATAACTTTTTGAATAGTAGAACCATCCTCAGCTTTAATCTGAGTCCCAAAAGTTGCGATATGAACCTGTTGTCGACGTACAGCGGTACGCTTCATATTTATTCCTAATTTAGCTGCTGTTTGAACATGTGGTATGATTTCTTTTGCTTCAATTATGGGTTCAACATTTTTCATTTCCGGGAATTGTTGTGCGATTGTTTTTTTTAAGGTCTCTATTTTGTTATCTGATAATTTTACCATTTTCGCCTCCTGTATGATCTTCTAATTACACCATTAATAATTTCAGTGTGAACAAGTTCACGTTCTGTTTCCATTTTTTCCCAAGTTATTGATGGATCTCCATAAAGTACAAATTCCAATAAAGTTTTGGCATCGACCTCATCAACATGAAATAAGCCCAAGCGGATCATTTTTTTGGCATAGTCCTGTTTAGCGTTTAAAAAGGCGATACCATAAGGCAGACCCTCACGAACATATTGGAAGAAATATTTGGCTAAGACGTCAGCATTTGTTAAAGGAGGTGCAATTGCACCATAGGAAATCATAGTCGAGCCAACAAAACAATCAACATTTCGTTCTAGAAATTTAAGCGGTATTGAGCTATCTGGTTCTTTAGTAAAAATATTGGCACTATAACAGGCTTCGCTGAAAATCACGGCTTGCTCTACCTCAATCGTATCCAACTGACTGGCATTAAAAGCAACTGTAAGTATCCCTCGCTCTTTTAGCTCGCCATACCAGGATGCCGTTCTTTCCATTCCGTGTAAGTTGAAATATAGTAATTTTTTCTTATTTAGGAAACTTTTTCTTAATGTCCTTGCAACTATTGGTGGTGAATAGATTAAGCCTTGGCTTCGGCCCATCGCTTGATATACGTCTTCTGAGGCCTCTTTCCATACTTCAGCAGAATAACCAAAATCTCCTTCGGAGTTATAAGTTTCATCATGGCTTTTGATTATGTGTTCAAGTAGATCTAATAAAAATTTGGGATTATTAGAATTGATATCCGGAATTCTTCCTAATGCTCTCTCCGGTACAAGGTATTCATCATCTGTTGAAGCGTAGGGACTGTCAGAATAAATCTCTTTATCAGGATCACCATTAGGTCCGTAAACAGGATTGGGAATTCGAAAAAATGGGATGATATCATCTCCACCAATGATTAAAAAATATTCGATCTTTACCCCATCCGTTTCAACTCGTTTTTGAAAATTATCAATTAAATTTTTTATCTCTTCAGGATTGTTTGGATTGGCTGGTCGTAATCCATAGGGTCGAAGAAAGTTACTATCATCGACGTATATTATAATTGATCGTAAGCCGTCCTTTTGCAATTCATTTTTAAGTCTATTCAGTGTAAAATCAATCGTTTTAAAATTATGGTATCCATATTTATCGATGAGCTTTTTTCTGGAAGATAGTATGAGTTCCATTTTGTTATTAACCTTAATTTGCAGTGTTCAAGAGGACAATGAGACAAAATTTTAATCTTAAGCCGACACCCAACATAAAATAGGTGAATGTCGGCTTCTAATATAAAAAATAATTCTTAGTATCTATTAGGGAAATACAAACAAAACTGGACCAAATAAATAGGCAGCAAAATCTGAGTCAGGTCCAAAATTCAAGGTGGCAATAAACCAATAAACAGCAGGATTTCCAGCGCCGGGAGATTGAGCAGTGAATGGTATATCAAAACTATCCTCTTCTGTGTTAGGTTTTAATGTACTAGATATGGTATGCACGTAGGGACCTGCTCCCATGCTAGGGATGAGCTGTAAACAATGCAAATTTAGCGTAAATGCTGCATGGTGATCTGCAATCAATTCGGGGTAGATGATTTCAATATGAACGGTAAAATTTGCACCAATTTTTATCACGTTCACAGGGTTACCTAGACTAATTAGTTCGATAGTCCGGATATCAGCAATCATTGGATTTTCAACTTCAACAATATTTCCAACTTTGCTGAATTTAATCTTTGCCATGATTCACCTCCAATGTTTTTTAAATTTGTCAATAATAAATGAGAGAATTAAATAATTTTTAGGCACTAATAAAGTGGGACCGCCATTTGAAGAAAGACTATTTTAAATGTTAAAATTGTAAACAGGTGATTTTTTAGAGCCTTTATATCAACGGCGTTTTGATAAATTATTACTGATATCACCTCCTTATTAAGAATTAATTTGCTGGTTAGAGATAAAAAATATTTTTATTTAAAACTATACTAATAAATAAACAAATTATGTGCCAGTAACTGAAAATATTGCTTAGCAAAATTTAGTATATTGAAATTATATCAGTTATGATAGTTCAATTTATAAAATATATTTTGAAAAGCAACTAGTTTTATTTGAAAGAAAAGCAATGTTACTTAAATTTTCAAGCAATGTTACTTGAATTGTGTTTTTTATAGGTCAATAGTAGCTTTTTTTAAGATTGATTGGATGAAAAAAATTTCAGCCAATGATAAATGATAAACACTATTGGACAATGATTTAATGCTTAAAGCTAAACCGTAGACTTTATAGCAAAAATAATTACAATTTAGAAATAATTATGAACTTATTTTACTTAATTTAGTTAAAAATAAGCAAGATGAAGTTTTTCTAACTGATTATATTCAATAAACGAATGTTGTTACAGAGCTGAGATTTCCTACTTTTTTCTACAAGATTTGAGCTAGAACTGGACCAGAATTTAATTCACGCGATTTTATAAGCTTTATCTTTCTTTATTTATAATTGAAATTGAATACCTATCGGAGTAAGCGTAAACCTTGAAAGCTCTATTTTTTAATTCATTGAATAATCGTTTTGGAATTTATTTCAAAGCGTTTATTTAGAAATTGAATAAAATAGTAAGTTGGAAATTTTCTTATGGAAACTTCAAACGAACGTATCACTGCGCAGAAATTTGAACAATTCCTCAGCATGAGTTTTGCTTGTAAACATAATGAGGAATCCCGGAGTTGTATTCAATTTTTATTAAACCAACTCACATTATTTCTTGGAGCCCAGAAGAGTTACATTATTACTCAAAAAAACCGATTTAAGATTTTATTTGAATCTAATGGATTAAGCCAAAAAAACGATGAATTTTGTACGATTCCCATCTGTGAAAATGCAATACATAAAGCTTTAACTCAAAAATCAGGAGTAATTCTTGAAAATCACTCAACTGAGGGAATAAATGAACATAAAAATATTTTGAGTGATTATGTTGTACTTTGTGTGCCAATCTTAATCGATCATGGTATAAATACATGGTTGCAATTAATAAAAGTGAAGGAATATGATCATTTTTATGACCATGATATAGAGTTTGTGATAAAAGTGGCTAATATTCTTGCGCCACTTCTTAGAAAAGATGTTAAAGATACTGAAATTAGCAATCTATCTGAGAGGGCGTTGTTAGAGAAAAGTTTACGGGAAAAGTATGATTTTAGTAATGTTATTGGTCATAATAATAAAATGATTGAATTACTCGATCTTGTAACTAAAGTAATGGATGTGGATGTGCCAGTATTGATTGAAGGAGAGAGTGGAACGGGCAAAGAATTAATTGCGCGAGCGATACATTATAATAGCAGGCGTAAGAAGCATTTAATGATCTCTGTGAATTGTGGGGCTATTCCTGAAAATCTGCTGGAATCAGAATTTTTTGGTCATGAAAAAGGTGCGTTTACAGGTGCCAGTTCAAAAAAGATTGGTCAATTTGAGGTGGCTAATAATGGCACAATTTTTCTTGATGAGATAGGAGCACTAAACCTCACAATGCAAGTTAAGCTCTTAAGAGTTTTACAATGGAATGAATTTACCCCAGTAGGGGGAATTTTGCCAAAGAAAGTAGATGTTCGTGTGATTGCAGCCACCAATCAAAAATTTTCAGAATTGGTTGAACTCAAGAAATTCCGTGAGGATTTATATTATCGGTTAAACGTTCTACGCTTATCTTTGCCCCCACTGAGGGAAAGGAAAGATGATATCCCCGCTCTGTGCCAGTATCTGATTGAAAAAAATTGTGTAAAGATGGGCAAAACAAAAATGAAAATTTCACCTGATGCAATGGATACATTAATGAATTATGATTTTCCTGGAAACGTACGCGAATTGGAAAATATCATCCAACGGGCCATTATTCTCTGCGAAAGCAGCGAGATTAACTATGCTCATTTACCGTTTGAGGTAAAAATGAATGGTAAAAAAGCTCAAAAAATAAATGTGAGAAATGAAACATTCAAAACTGCAAAACAGAGAGTTATAGAAGAATTTGAAAAACAATACATCACAAAAAAGTTAATTGAAAATAGAGGAATTATATTAAGAGCAGCTAAAAAGTCTGGAATGTACGAGGCAAACTTTCGAGCAAAAATGAACCAGTACGGTATTGTAGTTGATGATATTTTTTCTTATACAGATCTGAATGGATAAAATGAGCTGCTTTTTATAAAATACAAGCAAAAATACTTGTATAATTTTATTTCGATTCGTAATATAAATTTGTTACATTTTTTTTATTTAATAATAACAGTCAGTTAGCATGTCACATACTGACTTTTTTATTGGCATAAAAATTGGAAGGAATAAAATGGAATAAAATAGTTCAGAAAATTGGTGTGAAGACGTGAGTCAAAAGAAACCGAAAATAATTCTGTGTGGCGAAACAATTACATTAGATAAATCACTTCTTCAAGCCTTACGAAAATTTTTTACAGTGAATATTTTTGCCAACTATTTTAATTTTTTAGAATTACCATTGAATGAGGGGGAAAAGTTAGTTCTCTGGGAATTATCCAGGTTTGATCAAGAGGAATTGAATGCGATATCGTCCATTAAGAAACGACATGCTGATATCAGGATTGTCGTCATAAATGGTGGGGCTGGGACCAAAGTTGCGGCTGAGATTTTAAAAGCGGGTGCGTCGGACATTTTCCCAAAACCGATTAATTATGAACTTTTAGTTGATCGTATTTTTGCATTATTAAGCTTAAAGGACGAATCTAAAGGTATGAGTTAATTATTTTTTGGAGAGAGGTGACAGTAAAATAGAGAATTTATTAGAGGGAGGAATTTTGCGGATTATATCAATCGCCAGTCAAAAAGGAGGGACTGGCAAAACAACAACGGCCATTAACTTGGGTGTATGTCTTGCGGAAAGGAATAAGAGAACCCTGTTAATTGACATTGATCCGCAAGCGAATTTAACAACAGGACTTGGATTTGATACATTCGAATGTAAGGAGACAATTTATCACATACTCTCAGCCCAATATAACACATCAGCAACCCCTTGTTTATCGACACCATGGTCTTTACTTGATCTGATTCCTTCTTCTCTTGATTTAGCGAGCGTAGAATTGGAAATGGCCAGCCGTGTCGGCAGAGAATGGCTGTTAAAAAAAGCATTGGAAAAAATTCCTGGTCCTTATCACTACATCATCATCGATACTCCACCATCGCTGGGGCTGTTAACTCAAAATGCCTTTATGGCCTGTGAAGAAATTATAATTCCATTACAAGTGCATGTTTATGCCTTACGAGCCATTCCTCAATTACAAACAACGCTGAATTTAGTAAGGGAATTTAACCCATTGCTTCATATTAGTGGTATCGTATGTACGATGTATGATGCCCGAAATAATTTATCGCGAGTTGTTGAGGAGAGCATCCGCGAGCAGTTTGGGGATATTGTTTTTAAAACTGTTATACCCATGAACATTGCTATTGCAGAATCTCCAGCAGCAGGCAAACCTGTGGTAGAATATGCACCAAATTCCGTTGGAGCTAAAGCATATCGACAATTAGCAGAGGAGATATTAGCTCATGGCTAAAAAACAGGAATTAAAAAATCTACTCGCTTCTGATACCAGGAAATCGACAAATCAAAAATCATCAAAAATTTTAGAACAGACTATCAAAAAGTCAACCAGGCAAATAGAGGAAAAGTTAATGGAAGAAGATGTGAAAACTGAACAAAAATCTATAGAAAAAGAAAAAGCTGAAATACCGGAGCCAATAGAGAAGGAACGAGCATTAGAAAATCCAATTATGGTCGAATTTAAACCTTCTGAAGCAGATTTTGAAAAAATTAATCAACTTGAACAAGAGAATAAGTATCTCGTTAGTATATTGAATGTTTTTACCACTAGTAGCAAGAAAAAGACTTCAACTTTTTATAAAGATGATGTGATACAATTTCACATTACTTGTGCTGTCTCTGAGATATTTTCTCAATTATCAGCCGAATTTCAACTATATACAATTTCACAGGATCTGTTGTATTTGTTGCCACAGAGAATTTATGGTTTTTCTTATGACTCTAAATTGAAATATCCGTATTTTGAAATAGTTTTTGAGACAAAAGCAGTACTCGAAGGGATCTTTAAATATCAAGTGATATTAACCTTCGGTCATGTGGAATATTTTTGTTTTCATGATACATTTGTTTACCGAGTAATTCCAAAAGAATAAACAATTAATTCAAAAGTCGAGGGAGGATTTATGCAATTCAATATTATTTTACTAAATTTTATCTATGCAGTTATCGGTGGCGTCGTTACAATCCTATTTATGTTTCTTGGGTTTTATTTCCTGGATAAGCTGACCCATTTTAATACATCAGAAGAATTGGCAAAAGGTAATCGTGCCGTTGGTTCTGTAGTTGCGGGAATCTTCATTGGCATCGGTATTGCCGTTGGACTTGTAATTGGTATGGGGTTGAACTGATGAAGCAAAAGATTCTTTTAACAATATTGGGAGTCTTTATTTGCGGTACCACCTGGGCTCAAGGAGGAAGATACACCACCAAATATGATGAATATTTTCGTAAGTACTCCAAACATTACTTTAGTGTTGCATTCGACTGGCGATGGTTCAAAGCGCAGGCTATTGCAGAATCTGATTTAAGGGAGACAGTTGTAAGCTGGTGTAAAGCGAAGGGGATAATGCAGCTCTTGCCATCCACATTCGAGGAATTGGTAAAAAAATATCCTGAATTGCAGAATGATATACACGATCCACGTTGGAATATTGCTGCCGGGATAAGGTATGACCGAGAATTATGGAACAGTTGGCGAGCTGAAAGACCTTTTGAAGATCGATTGAGTTTTACTTTCGGCAGTTATAATGCTGGCTTTGGTACTCTTCTAAGAGCTCAAGATGTCTGCAAAAAGAAAGGACTTAACGAAAACTACTGGCAATCAATCGAAAAAGTGGCTCCTGAAGTGCCAAAATGGCGTCATGAAGAGACATTAGGATACGTTAAAAAGATCAAAAAATTTGTTGATGAAGTTACTCCTCGCTAGTTCTAATAAATAGATTCTGCCTAAGAACTTACAAACCAATTCCTGAGCTTAATACTAGTCTCGTAGTTTTTTCAACAATAAAAAACGAAGGTGTCGCTTTCATTACCAAAAAATTACAATAGTAGTGTGGGTCGATAAATGATACGCTCTTTCAGTAGAAAGGGCTGGATTAATAGTTTACAATTGAATCAAGGAAATAAAATGAAAAAAACTAAGGTTCTTATTTTGTGTTTAATCCTGTTTTTGATTTTAAATTCTTATGCTTATTCACAGGTCAGAATATGGAACACAATTAAATCTGTGCCAGGCAAAGTTTTAAGAATAGTAACGCATCCAAAATTTGTGGCTATTTTAGATTATGCAGTTTCATATATGCACGTATATTACGATGCCTCTTATGATGCTGTTTTTTGGCAAATAAACACGCATAGACAATATACCATAGAGGAAATAAATGATAGTCTGCATGGCGGGTGCAACGTTTATAACATTCATTACTATAAAAATATGGCAAGATTGGCTTTAGTTCTGAAAGGTTATTGTGTCGGGATCAGTCTGATCCATGTGAAAGAAGGTAAATTAAAGTGGCAGAGATTATTATGGCGAGAGCTTGGGATGATGCCTTCGATGATGACTGTGTGGCAATTTCGTTATAAATATGGTCGGTATGGAAATGCCTGGGATACCTCTGCAGAACATAACGGGACTCGATATGTGATACCTCTTCCAACTAAGGATATTAAGATTGCATTAAAAGGTTGTCAGGTGACTGCGGCTAATATAACAGAACTTTCAATCAGCGGTTATTTTCTTGCAAGAGATATTTATAGTGAAATAAAAGATAAAAAAGAAAAAATTAATTAAAAAGAAGGATTTTATCGGTGGCTAAGAAAGCATTTTGTGTAGGTATTAACGACTATCCTTATGCGGGTTTTGATCTGCATGGTTGTGTAAACGACGCGACAGCGTGGGCTGAATTACTTATCAACCATTTCGACTTTCCTAGCTCCGATGTTAAAATAGTCACAGACTCTGATGCGACCAAAAAGAGCATCATTAAAGGTCTTAAAAATTTATTAAAGGGAGCCAAATCAGGCGATGTGTTGGTATTCACGAATTCCTCTCACGGCTCTTACATTTCTGACAAAAGTGGTGATGAATATAAATATGATGAAGTTTTATGTCCTTATGATGTGAAAGATAATGTGATCGTAGACGATGAATTTCGTGAGTTGTTTACAAATCTTCCCCAAAGTGTAAAGCTTACTGTCATTGCGGACTGCTGTTACTCCGGCACAATCACTCGAAATATACCCGCCCTGACTCCAGACGACAGGCGTATGCGTTTCCTCAATCCAGCATTACGCGGCGATCCAGTACTACGAAATCCTTGGGTGGCAAAGCCAAAGAGAATCGAAAAGTACCCAGAATCTGCGATGAAGGAAATATTGATTTCTGGCTGCACGGACAGGGAGTACTCTTACGATGCCCGGTTTGGTGGTGTTTATCATGGAGCGATGACATATTTTGCACTTCAGAAAATCCGAGAATCCAACTATAAGATCACTTATGCCAAATTGATCAAACATGTCAACCATATGCTCGATCAGGCTGGCTATCCACAACATCCTCAATTGGAAGGAAATCCATTAATTAAAGAGCAGCAGATTTTTACTTAGGATTCTTCATCCAGAATGTAGGCATTCAAGCGAGTTAACGAAGCTAAAAAATTTTAAATCTCCCTTGTTTTTCAATATTTGATTCATTATATTTTTTTCATGAAAAACAATGACCAATGGATAATCGGAATTGATCGAGGGGGAACTTTTACTGACGTCGTTGCGAAATCTCCAGACGGGGAACTGGTTACTTTCAAATTACTATCTGAAGATACCTCCCATTATGAAGATGCCGCTATTTTTGCCTTACATCGGTTATTGAAAATCCCGCAAAATCAAATAATACCTGATCAGTTGATTCATTCCATTCGAATGGGAACTACGGTCGCTACAAATGCCTTGCTGGAAAGAAAAGGTGTGCCAGTTTGTTTTGTTACCACGAAAGGTTTTCGAGATATACTCGTTATCGGTTACCAATCTCGTCCGCATCTTTTTGAACTTCATATTCAAAAACCGAGTCAATTGTGTAAACAGGTGATCGAGATCGATGAACGAATCGATCATAGGGGAAAAGTATTGGTATCACCTGATCCGTTGATAATAGAAGAACAACTTAAATTTGTCTTTGAACAGGGGATCTATTCTTTAGCCATTGTATTGTTGAATTCTTACCGAAATGATTGCCATGAAAAATTAGTAGGCGAAATTGCTCAGCGTATTGGATTTACACAGATTTCCCTTTCGTCTCAAACCATGCAGGTTCAAAAGATTGTCAGTCGAGGCGATACGACAACGGTTGATGCTTACCTCAATCCCATCCTTAGAAAATATGTCCAGCAGGTGCGAAGATATACGGGAGTAATCCCACTCAAATTTATGAAGTCCAGTGGGGGATTGGTTGATGCTGATTCGTTCACAGCCAAGGATGCAATCATTTCTGGGCCAGCGGGAGGTGTAATCGGTTATGCCCATATTGCCAAAATGTTGGGGATAGACAAGCTCATCGGATTCGATATGGGCGGCACTTCAACTGACGTTTCACGATATGATTCAGGACAGTGTGAAAAAGTCTATGAGACAGAAACTGCCGGAGTTCGCATTCAGACGCCAATGATTAATGTCATTACTGTTGCCGCTGGAGGCGGCTCAATTCTTCATTTCGATGGGCTTAAATTAACTGTGGGACCTGATAGTGCTGGTGCGTTTCCTGGTCCTGCTTGCTATCGGAATGGAGGCCCCTTAGCGCTCACTGATGCGAATCTACTATTAGGGCGAATTGTTCCTCATTATTTTCCAAAGGTGTTTGGACCTAATCACGATAAAACCCTGGATGAAGAAACTGTTCGAAAAAAATTTAAGGAACTAAGTGAGGAGATCTTCAAAGCCACTGGCATTCGTAAAACTGCAGAAGAAGTGGCTGTTGGCTATATCCATATTGCCAATGAAAATATGGTAAAGCCGATTAAAGAGATTTCTGTTGCAAAAGGATTTAATGTGCAAGAATATATACTTGCTTGTTTTGGGGGAGCAGGAGCGCAACATGCCTGCGCTATAGCACGATCCTTGGGTATTAAACGAATTCTATTGCATCCATTGGCTGGTGTGCTTTCGGCATATGGAATGATTTTAGCTGATGTAGTCCATGAAGATACACGAACTGTTCTAATACCTTATGAACTTAAAAAAATGTCGCTTCTTGAACCCATATTTATAAAAATGGAGGGAAAACTTCGTCATCGGGTAATGGAAGAAGGAGTATCTGAACAAAAAATAAAAGTCATTCGTTATCTTGATATTCGTCCTGTTGGCACCGATACGCCAGAAACTGTGATCTATCAAAATTATGAAGATTGTTACGCTCTGTTCCAACAACAGTATCAACAGCGATACGGATTTCTTCCGGAAGCAAAGCTGGAGATCGTTAACATTCGAGTGGAGGTTATCGGAGAACAGAGTAAACCAGAGGAACCAGAATTTCCACTCAACAAAAAAACGCTTACGGAAAAGGATGCCAATGAGCATCGATCTGTCTATTTCGATGATAGGTGGCATTCTCGGACACCGATTTTTAAACGAGCTCAATTAAAGCCAGGTTATGAGTTGTCGGGTCCTGCGATTGTAATTGAAGAGAACTCAACCATTGTTATAGAACCGGGTTTAAAAGCTGTGGTAAATTCCCGGGGACATATTATTCTGGAACAAATTAAAAATTCGATTCATGAGCAAAAAATTAGCACAAAGCGCGATCCGATCATGCTGGAAATTTTTAATAATCTGTTTATGAGCATAGCTGAACAGATGGGACGAGCACTTCAGCGTACGGCTCATTCTGTGAATATCAAAGAAAGGCTTGATTTTAGTTGTGCGGTATTCGATCCAGAGGGTGGATTGGTGGCAAATGCACCACACATTCCGGTTCATTTGGGAGCAATGGGCGAATCAGTGGCTTATATCCTTCAGAAAAATCGAGATATCATGCAGCCTGGAGATGTATTTGTCACTAACGATCCTTTTCATGGTGGCTCGCATCTTCCCGATATAACCGTGGTAACACCAGTTTTTAATCAACAGAAAATATTAATTTTCTGTGTCGCGAACCGTGGTCATCATGCGGATATCGGTGGGATTACCCCTGGCTCCATGCCGCCTTTTTCCAAAAATCTCGATGAAGAAGGGGTTGTGATTGAGAATTTTAAACTTATTTCAGAAGGAAAATTTGATGAAACAGGCCTTCGTACGCTGCTCCTTTCGGGAAAATATCCGGCTCGCAATATTCAGGAGCGACTTTCTGATCTGCGAGCCCAGGTAGCAGCGAATGCCCGTGGCGTCCAGGAATTGCATCGATTAATCCAGAATTACGATTTGGATGTTGTGCAAGCTTATATGCAGCATGTTCAAAAAAATGCGGAGCATGCAATGAGAAAAGCCATCGCCAACCTTCCAGATGGTGTTTATACGGCTAGGGATTTTTTAGATGATGCGACCGAATTACGGGTAACGATTACAATTGACGGTGATCATGCGAAGATTGATTTCACAGGAATTTCTCCTCAAATAAAAACGAATTTAAATGCACCTCCAGCAGTGACCAGAGCAGCAATATTGTATGTTTTTCGGACTCTAATTGAGGAAAATGTACCGCTGAATGCAGGTTGCTTTAAGCCATTGGAAATCATTATTCCGGAAGGAACAGTTTTAAATCCATCACCTGGTACAGCGGTTGCAGGAGGGAATGTGGAGACCTCACAGCGGATTGTCGATGTTTTATTCCGGGCGCTAAAAAAAGTAGCCGCTTCTCAGGGAACAATGAACAATTTTACTTTTGGGCAATCGGGTTATGGTTATTATGAGACAATTGCTGGCGGTTCCGGTGCCGGTCCTGGATTTGATGGCGCAGATGCCGTCCATACCCACATGACCAATACCCGAATTACTGATCCAGAAGTGCTGGAACATCGGTATCCAGAAGTTAGACTGGAGGAATTTTCTATTCGTCGTGGGTCAGGTGGTAAAGGACATTATCAGGGCGGAGATGGTATAATTCGCAAAATAAAATTTTTACAACCAACGACTGTTTCCATCCTTTCCGAACGACGGGTTTATCCACCTTATGGACTTAATGGTGCTGAAGATGGGAAGTGCGGTCAAAATATTTTGATTCGATCCAACGGGAAAATAGAGAATTTGGGAGGTAAGCTTAAACTTCGGGTGAATGAAGCAGATGTTCTTTCAATTAAGACTCCTGGTGGTGGCGGATATCACCTGACTTCTAAACAATTGAGTCGATGGTCACCAGTTGAAATGCGCCGACTTATTCGATTGGAACGCTGGGATAAACCCACTAGCGGTCTTTGTGCCGATTATGCGCAAATGAATTTACTCATCATTCTTGAAAAATATGCAGCTGACTTCGAACAATTCTGTCGGCTCAATCCTAAACCCTGTCCGCTGTTGGAAGTACTTGCTCCTGGAGATCCATTCAGTCACTGGGTAGCACCTGGCGCAGATATCCGCACGGATTTACCGCGTTATCGAATCCATAAAAATGAAACAGCAGAAAAGGAAGTATTAAATATCAAAGAATATTGGTCTGAAAATCTGGTGGCTTTTCTCCTCGGCTGCAGTTTTACTTTTGAATCGGCGTTATTGAAGGTAGAAATCCCTGTGCGGCATATCGAATTAAATCGCAACGTGCCCATGTATATTACGAATATTGATTGTCAACCATCGGGTCCATTCAAAGGAAAGATGGTTGTTAGTATGCGTCCGATGACTCGTGAGCAAGCAGAGTATGCATTTAAAATTACAGCGGAATATTCCGTTGTCCATGGCGAGCCTTTATGCCATATTGAGAATGATTTTAACACGATTATCACCGATCCTGAAGAATTAGGTATTCGTGATATCAATCATCCTGATTATGGAGAGGCTATTCCCATTAGATCGAATGAGGTAACAGTGTTCTGGGCGTGTGGTGTAACTTCGCAATTGGCTGCAATAGGAGCAGACATAGAACATTTTATTAGCCATTCTCCCGGTCATATGTTTATTTCAGATAAAAAAAATGAAGAATTGAGGATAGTAAGTTTTTATGAGTAACTTATATAACATCGATTTGAGAAAAGATGTTTGACAAATTAAGAAGATTTGTTTATGGTAGCATGGATCAGGATATTTTTTGATAATTTCAAATGTTGGAGTAAAATAAATTAAAGAAATTAAAGTTACGATTATGGAGGTTTTGAAAGAGTTGATAATTTGACTGCGATTGTAACTAATTTGATTATAAGAAACTCAATTCTTAACCAACTCCGATAAATACAAAATAAGCAATACCAAATTGTCGCTTGAAAAATAACTCGTGCCGAAGGTGGGATTCGAACCCACACGGGCGATGCCCACACGGCCCTGAACCGTGCGCGTCTGCCA
>JABAOC010002307.1_pt1 | contig 68056 bp, 62 predicted proteins | sample 7062161 | NCBI WGS metagenome assembly JABAOC01 (sample SAMN14538625, study PRJNA623070) | marine sediment metagenome | biome: marine biome [ENVO:00000428]; feature: marine pelagic biome [ENVO:01000023]; material: deep marine sediment [ENVO:00002113] | place: India: Gulf of Khambhat ... | reverse complement strand
GTTTGTCTCACTAGGTCCGTAATATCACAAACAAGGGGAAGCCGCTGACGTAGAAAATCGTCCGAATACTCTACTGGAGTGCTTTGGCTTTTTTCCCCGACTGATTGCGTCAAAGACCGCTTGGCTGCTTACTATCATTGGAACGATCTCCAGAGCCTTGAGCAGGCGGTGCTTTTTGCTCAATCGAGCAACGTCGACCTGAACGAAGTCAAGCGTTGGTCCAAAGAGGTAGGTATGTCCGATGCGTTCGCAAGGATTGCATCACGCTTTGCCTAGAAACTGGTTCTAAGAATTTGATGCTGGAGGTCCTGGTGGAGGCGGCGGGAATCGAACCCGTTCGCAATGAAAACCCTAACCGGATGATGGTGCACGACTTTCGGTGTTATTGCCTGAGAATCTTTTGCTTACGCGACCGCCGGCTTTCCACTGCAGTCCCCTCGAGTCCACTGCAATCCACCCCAGTCATGGAGATATTTTGGAGACGCTCTGAAGCATTACTGTGCGGATCCGCATCTGTCAATCACGTCCGTTCTGCTGCGACCGACGCCTTATTCCGTAGATGCACGAACAACCTGACCAGTGTGCTCGTCAATATCGAACCGCTCAAGGTCCTTATCGAAGATCAGCAGATCGTGGTCCCCCACGCCTTCGAGAATGAGCTCAGCGACATTTCTCGACGTTGCCACAATGTAATCCTCGTTCTGCTGCACTTCGTATGAAACCACCACGCCTTTAATAGGGATTCTATCTCTTCCCTCAACCTCAATACTTCCGTCACTCATTGGTATCTTAAGCTGCACATGCCCCATCTTGTCCTTTGAAGCCTTATCGATGCGCTGACGTACGTATTCGTTCAACTGAAACCTAGTATTTCCTAGATGCAGATAGATCGGCTGCGTGTCTCTAATCTCAATACGGCCAAGCCCCGCCTTTCGGAGATCCTCCTGCACCTTCTTAATGTCTTCCTCACTCACCATGACGAGGCTCACCTCTGGCCGAGACACGTGGGTCGCGGTCATTTTTACTACGATTGATCGTACCCGACCAACCCAGTCTTCCTCTTCGAAACCTCTGAGGATAGCGAGTTTGATACCCTTTGATTTCGCGTATATCTTGGCGTCTCGCGTATATCCGTTGCACGTAATGACAATCGCCTCATCAGGTTGAATGTCCTCAACGACAGCCCAGAAGTTCCTCACGATGCCGATCCCGACATTTGCCCCAGAGACATCAAAGTCTTTGCATTCTACGAGGACGTGTCGGGATTGTCCGTTTCTCTCAAACTTCACATCGATCTGATGTTTAACCTTCGAACGACCAATGAGCTTCAGATCATGAAGCACTACTGCGGACCTATCCAGAACTTGGAGGACAAACGCCGTCAATCTTTCGTATCGAGTACCTGCTTTATTGCTCTCAACAGTTGAGTACCGATCATGAATCTCGTCGTATTTCGAATGGTTATTCAAAGTCCTTAATTACCTTCCCATCGGATCTAAATCATCAATTTCCAGCACATCGAGATCAGAGTCAGGTACGATCCACAAGACACTAAGAGCACTGTTGTAGTTCGGCATCGGAATCATGATCTCTCTGATAGTCCAATTCTGCTCAATCCGATCGTCGTGAAGCCACGCACATGCCGGCACGTCCTCTTCCGTCTTAGGAACGACAGGATTGTCGAAGAACTCTGATGCGCAAGTTCGACCATCCAATCGACTTCCCCACTCGGGAAGTCGGAAGCGAAAGTCCGCTGTCGATTTGGACCACTTGATGCATCCATCCTCTGATCGAACAACCGCGCAGACGTCGATACCTAGCTCGGTGTACCTGAACGTCGTTGCGGAGATAGTAGTTCTGAATTCCGAGGCCAAATCCTCGAGCATTGTCAGCCTCAAATCCCCCGGCATACATCGTTCCCGAAACATCCCCTCTGGCATCAATAATTCGGCTGCAAACGAATTAGCTTCAGGCTCTTCTGGACGCCGTCGATAGCCCGGAAGCATATCGCGCGACGTGCAGATCGCCCACTGATCCACTTTCTCGTGCAGATACAGATGGCCGATCTCATGCGCTATACAGAACCTTCTTTGCCCGTAGTGCTGGATCGTGTTATCGACGCGAATGACGCCTCCACCCTTTCCGCGTAACAGGCGGGCCGATGACCCCTTCAGCTCTGCTTCTCTTACGAAGACGTTACGCATGGCGGCGATTGCCTCGAGGTCGATTTCTGCAGGCCTTTTTATGCCGTACTCGTTAATGATGCCACGCGCCACAGCCGCCGCGTATGCATGATTCTCGTTCACTAACGTCCCTCTTCGTCTTCCTCAAACTTTAAAACAAATTCCAAGATAGCTGCATCATCTTGCAAGCTTTCAAGATCCTCTATTTCGATTGACTCCAGCTTACGGTGGGCTACTTGAAATCCGTGCCCGGAACTCTCACCTGCTACTGCACGGGCAATCGCATCACGGGCTTTCTCGACCGACGGTGTTACACCCGCGTGAAGATCCGCCAAGGCTTTCTTAATCCGCTCGAACTTCGCTCTTCCCTTCGCTAGTTTCTGTCGCTTTAGAAAGCTGGCAATGATTTCTTGGCCGTCTTCTATCGTCTTCTCCATATCTATACCGCTGTTGATAAGTTCCTCTTGAATCAAGTTTACGTCCGCGTTCTCGCTTAGTCCCTCAAACAAACGATCCAGTAGTTCTTCGCTTTCGTTGTACTTGTCCTCTCTCCGTGTCATGAGCTCACGCTCCTATCTAGCCTGCGGCGAAGGTGCTGCTTTATCTGCCACTTGAGCTTGTACACTTTCTCAACGTCTAGACCTAACGATGCCGCTATATCGGCTGCCTTGTTCTTCCCTTCCAGGATTGTCAGCAGAACAAGCCTCTCCTCGTCAGTCTTAAGATATTCGAGCAGTTCTTCCTGTAACTCAGCTGCCTCAAGCTCCTCGTCAGCACTCGATCCCTTTGCTTTCATTCTTTCCAATTCATCATCATCTACATCGTCTAGCGCCTCTTTTTCAGCAGCTTTTTGAAGGTCCCACAGGATGCTCCGGACAACGCTTTTCAGGTACATCAGCAAGTCTGGGTCATTCTCCGGATTCCATCGCCTGCCGTCAGGATCGAGCGCCCTAGTGATGGCCTCACTGGCCAGAGAGCCCGCGTCGTAGCCCTTCGGCAAAAAGGGCCGTTTCATCCATCTGGCTCTGGTCCGGATGGACCAGTCCGCGAAGTCGGTGAGCCGCACGATCAACTCCTGAACCTGTTGTGGCGTCATCGCTTCCAGCTTCTCGACGACGCGGGGATCCGATTCACTCAATCGTTGCCCTCCTAGCCTTCATCGCATCTTCGCCCTCCGCTACTTACAGCTGCGGCCAAAAACCGTGTTTTTTCCAAATTTTTTTGGAAGATTTTCGCTTTCCAACCGCAGTAGAGAATAAGGGGTGGAACATGCCACCTCTGCAATCCAACATACCCCAAGGATGCTCGCGTGAAACTGTCCGCGTCAAGGCGAATCCACCGGGCCACCGGGGAGGCATTTGCAAGGAGATGAGTCAAAATGACTGTAAATGAATACCTCGAAGCCATCCTTCGAGACCAGACCCTAACCCGTGCCTCCGAAGAGCTGATCACGTTGCGCAAGCGTCGCAGCGAAGTCGAGACTCTCTTGAAGGGCAAATTCACTGATTCGTCGCCGACGATAAGGTATGGAGGCTCGAAGGCGAAGGGCACAATGATAAAGGCGTCCTACGATCTCGACATGACCTGCTACTTCGAGCACGAGGACGACAACGCAGGGCAGAATCTGGGAGAGATATACCAGGCCGTCGACAGCGCGCTGCAGGATGCGTTTTACACCGAGCCCAAAACGTCCGTTATCCGTGTGCGACACCCCGAAGATCTTACAGATTTTCATATCGATGTCGTGCCCGGGCGTTTTGTTGCCGAAGACAAACGGGACGTCTTCATATACCAGGCTTCGGCCGAAAAAGCCCGCTTGAAGACAAATCTTGACGTACACATAAGCCATATTCGGGACAGTGGCGTGGTGGACGCGATCCGGCTCAACAAATTCTGGCGACAGCGTGTCGGTATGGATGCGAAGACGTTCGTCCTTGAGCTTCTCGTTGTCGACCTGCTCAAAAACAGAAAGACTGCCAACCTCGAAAAACAGCTAACGCACGTGTGGACCCAGTTCCGGGACAAAGCGGAAGAGCTGTCGGTTGTGGATCCTGCTAATCCAACGGGCAACGACCTCACCGCATACGTTGATGGCGTCTGCGCCGTCCTTTCATCTGCCGCAGCCTCCGCGCTCATGCACGTGGAAAACGACAACTGGGGGGCCATATTCGGCCCCGTCAGTGAGGAATCCGACCACGATCGCACGGCGAGCTTGACGAGAATTGCAGCGACCGTCACGGCACCAAAGAAACCTTGGCACAGTGGACGGTAGACCGTGGCATCGGGCACAGCCGGAGCGGCTTGAGGAACTCCGGAAACGGCTCGCCGACACATTTCCGGAGCTACATGTCGTCGAGCGAGACGAGACGATCGTCATCAAGGGCGTGTACCCTCTTATCGACGGCGGGAAGGTTGTTGACCGGTATCGCATCGAGATCGATCTACCCAAAGCCTACCCGAAGGGCACGCCCATCCTTCGGGAGACAGGCGGGCGGATTCCCCGCGCTCCGGCACGACACGTGGACGCAGACGGATCTGCTTGCCTTTTCGTCCCTGATCAGTTCTGCTATGAACATCCGGACGGCATGGACCTCATCGAGTTTCTCAATGGCCCGGTTCTGGGGTTCCTTGTTGGGCAGAGCTTGGTTGAGCGGGGTCAGAGGTTTCCCTTTGGCGAGCGTTCTCACGGTGCCGCTGGTATAATTGAGTTTTATCGAGAGATCCTCGGCACGAGCGAGCTCCGCGTCATCGTGGCCCACGTCGAGATATTGGCGGCGAAGAAGCTTCGCGGGCACTGGACGTGCCCTTGCGGGAGCGGTGCACGAATACGAGAATGCTGTCACAGCAGTCTGGTGAGTATGCGAGCGCGAATCCCCCGCTCCGTCGCAAAACGGTCCCTGGTGCGGCTCAAGGAACCAACTCAAAATAATGATGACTGAGACATACGACATATGTACATACGTGCACTGGTTGTACTGGCGGTTGCGCTGCTTGGAGGCCTCTGGCGACCAGTTTCAGAGGCTTTTTGAGGATGTCGCAGCCCGCTGCCATGATCACTTTGTCCGCGTTCGCCCATACGGAAAACTTGGGGATCGAAAATGTGATGGTTTGTATTGGGGTAACGGTACTGTCTACCAGGTCTACTCGCCTGATGAGATGAAAGAGTCGCAGACACGCGCTAAAATCGAGGAAGACCTCTCGGGTGCCGTTGAACATTGGGGGGAAAAACTGAACCGATGGGTCTTCGTGTACAACGTGCGTAAAGGGCTTCCCCCCGATGTTCCACAGTTACTACTCAATCAGAGCCGACTCTATCCGAACATCACCATCGAACCCATGAGTAACGATGACTTATGGAAGATCGTGAAAAAACTCCCGGCGCAGGACAGGGTCGAGATACTCGGCCCACCTCCGGGTTACGAAACTCTTTTCCCGCTTAAGGCTGCTCTGCCTGAAGAACTGGCGCATCGGCTCCAAAACGGACGCTTTGTTATCGTGCAAGACATCCTATCTCCTATCAATGTCGCAGATGCCGTCCAAGCGCTCGAGCCCAACCCACCGTTTGCACCGCCGCTATTTGTTCGCCCTCCGTCTGTACCCGACTGGGAACTCGCGGCTGAATATCAGAAAGCCGTGGTCGAAGACGCTGTTCAACGAAGCCGTGAACAACTGCCTCGATTTGCCGTTTTCAGCCTTTCCCCCGTTCCACTTGCGGTTCATCTTGGTTTTCTGCTGAGTGATCGGATTGAGGTTGAACCGTTTCAGTTCGACCGCGACAGAAAAACCTGGTGCTGGGGTACGTCCCCTGGTCCAGCCGATTCCGAATTTATCATCAGTGGTATGCCGGAAGCCGTTGTCCAGGAGCCTGCAGAGGCAGTCATCCGAGTTTCACTTAGTGCTCACATCCAAGCACCAGACTCGATACAATTGAACGAAGAACCATCGATTGACATAGAGCTATCCGTTGCAACACCAGACGTTATGTGGCTGACTTCACCTCACCAGCTGGTCGAATTCGGCCGTGCCTTTAGACGAATCCTAGCCGATATCCGTCGCGATGTTCCAAACTGCCCAAGGATCCATCTTCTGTACGCAGGGCCGACAGGCGGCGCGATTGTCGCTGGCCAAGCAATCAATCCGAGAATGAATCCACCGGTGTTGCTATATGAGTACGATCGGGCTAAACGCCCCCGGTATTCGCATGTCCTAACGCTTGATTAATCTACAGGCGCCAATCCCGTCTTTTTGACTCTTTTCTTGAACGTGTTACCATTAATGTGTCCTAATAGTCGGTTTCATATGGTAACAAGGTTAGATCCACAGGGCATACCCTGTGGACAAGGCGATAGTCTCATGTGGTTGGAGCGATAGTTTCGTGTGGTCGGAGCGATAGATCGTGTGGTTTAAGCGATGGTTCATGTGGTTCGAGCGATAAAACGTGTGGTTCAAGCGATAATTCATGTGGTTGGAGCGATAAAAATATGCATTTCGCACTGAAAAAACGCCGAATCCTGATTCCTAACCTATTAACCTAAATAACCCACAACAGCGATTAGCGCTGTTGAATCAAGAAATAAATAACTCAAACCAATGGTTCGACGTGCTGAACCACCACGGAAAGACCACGAACTCCAGCCAATACGAGTAGAAGCCAACGTTGAAGAACTTCCCATCTTCTCCGCGACAAAGCGAAGCCGTCGTGAAGACGTTATTGTCTGGCAACGAGAAGGCAGAGACCCTCTGACCGGCCAAGCGATCTCGCAGAAAATGACACTCCGCCCCGTCGTCGGCCTCGGTCTCCCAGCAAAACGAGAACGAGATCTCTACTACCTGGTTCTCGCACCGTGGATCGAACGACATGGTTTTGGGTCAAATCGACGTATCGGGCCTATCGGCTACCGGGAGGCCTGCGTCGAGCTCGGTCTCACACCGTCCGGCAGGACTTATCGAGAAATTCATGACTCCCTCAAGACCTTGGCGATGTTGAACGTTGAGTTCGAAAACTGCATCGTGCACGGGCAGACCCGAAAGATTTCCGGATTCGTTGATAAATGGTTCTCATTCCACTACTTCAACGAAGGCAAAGCGCGACACGCCAAAGAGAGTGGGCGCCCCTATGAACTCAAGGCGGGTCAATTCTATCTCGAAGCTGCCGATTGGTTCGTCCAAAGTTACAAAAGCAATTACATCAAGCCCTTCGACCATGGAGTTTACAAGGTACTCCGCACACCGCTTGCCAAAGCCCTCTACAGCTACCTGGATAAACGAGCTTGGGAATCTCGGAGAAAGCGTTATCGACCTGAAGTTCGCGAGAACATCAAGGACCTAAAGGAACGTTTTCGCCTTGGTGTCCGGGCCGACCACCACCTGAACGAAGAGTTTCGACGTGCACACAAGGATCTCCTGGAGAAGTGGCCCGCGTTGCAGGGCGCAGACGTACATCGCGTCCGCCGCGGTCACTACGAACTGGTATATTCGTTTGGTTTGCAGACTTCACCCGAAACCCGGGCAAATTCGACGGAGACGCCGAAGCTTGTACCCCAGAATGGCGCTACAGCTCTGGTAACTGAGCTCACGAGGCGAGGTGTAATCGCAAGCGTTGCCGCTCATCTTGCGGACCGCTTCCCGGACAGTCGCATCAAGCGGCACATAGATGTCCACGACCAGGAGGCCAGGCTCACGCTGCTGCAGAACCCTGGAGGGCGCCTGCGACAACGGATCGAGGAAGATTGGCAGCCATTCGAGGGCTACATCCCACCGGAGGAGCGCAAGATCCGCAAGGATCGCCTAGCTATTGACGAGCACGATAGAAGGCTCGAGCATGAGAAGGACGAACGGCGACGAACTGAATTTGACGCGTTGCCACTGGAGCAGAAAGTTGAAAAACATCTCGATAGGTGGCGTTCAATGGGTTCCGCCTACAAGAATCACATTTCCCAAGAACAAGAGCAGCAAAAACGCGCGGAACTCTACAAATACTACTCCCGAAACAACGCATCTTGAATGAGCCGGTTTCGAATTCTCGCGCCTCGACAGGCCTTCCAAGGCATCTCTCAGCTGCCGAAACGCCCTTCAGGCACCTACCACCCACCAATCATGCAAACTCGCATCTCAGGGCCTCTGAAGCCCTTGTCTTGCTGCATAGGTACAGATAACTGGAACCGATAACAACGCTCACGCGTGCGCGCCGTCCTTCGGCTTCGCCATCTCGATCAGCCTTCCGGCCCATTTGCTCCTTTTAGCGATGTGCACTATCATACAATTCTCTGATAGTACACATCGAGGAGCAGAATCGGCCTTTCTAACGGGCTGATACGGCTGGCTCCGCCTCCGGACTTCATTACATCGATTCCTGCTCACCCCACCGCGTCGTACCTGACTGAATAGTACCGCCGTTCCACATTCCGCCGCGTTGGGACCCTTCGCAGACCGCCTCGAACGGACTCACGCCGTCTCGCCTATCGATGTAATGAAGTCCGGAGCCCTCAGCCCGGCACGCTCCGCTCCCGCGTTGGTCTCGGTCAACCTCGTCCATACGCGGGCTGGGCTGGGCCTCGGACGGCGCGCAAACAACTCCGCCTTCACAGGCGAAACCAAATAAAAACCCCTTAGACACTGCCCGCACCCAGGTACGACCACCATAATGACCGATGACAAAATCAAGGGCGGACGCCCCGAGGGCTCCGGCGCGAAGCAACAGCGCCCACGATATCGGCGGGCCGACCCGGACCACCTGCCGCCCAGAGTAAACTTCGACGATCCCCGTGGCAGGCACCGAGCACTGCTCGAGGCCATCCACCTGTATCGCTACCCGACCACCGAGCTCCTCAGCGCACTTTTCGAGACGGTGCAAGGACTCAAGCGCCCCCTCGCAGCGCTCTACCACCACGCCTTCGTCGAACGCCGCTACGTCTTCACGGGCCCCAACGGCATCGGATCGCCGCAGACCATCCACGTCATCACCGTGAAGGGCCTGCAAGCCCTCGAACATGTTGCCCGAGACGGTGAGCCGCGTCCGTGGGCCGATCTGGCGGAACCGACGCGTAAGACCCTCCGCGATCGTGCGCGTAGTGCTGCTGCGCTGGGCACTCGTCACCTTGCCCACTCCATCGAGGTCGCGACGATGGAGTACCACGTGCGCGAAGGCCTGTCTCGTTTCCTTCGCGAGGCACCGGATGCCCGCTACCCGCGGCTTGTATCGTTCACGCCGGAACGACGGAGGAATTGGTCGATGTCTGCAACGATCCCGGTCTATCGATCTCTGGAGAGAAGACCCCGTTCACCCTTGCGACGTGTGGCGAGTAAGACCAGGAAACACACGGTTAATCCCGATGCAGAATTCACGATTGAGCTCAAAGACGAGCAGACTGTTACCTCGTCAACTTACAAACTCGAAGTCGATCGTGCCGAGAAGCGTCGGCTCCGCCTTCTCAACCGTGCCTACACGTACTACGTGCATGCCAGGCGTCAACGAGCTCCAAGGGACAGCGTGTGTTATCAACTCACCGTTGCACCAGATGCCAAACGTGTGAAAGACCTCATCAAGATTGCCCTCAAAGTTTCCGGCGTCACCCGGCGTAGCATCTTCTTCCTGTTCCTCGACGCCTCCCGGCTCGATCTTCAGTACCCTGAACGCCTCTACTCTGATCCCATCTGTACCGGCCTCAACGGAAAGCCCGCCTTTCTCCTGCCACCACCGAAACCGTCCCTGACCTTCCCATCCACAACGGTTCTGCGCTAAGATGCATCGATGGTCTCGCGCCTCCGTAATGGTCCTGGACGTCCCTGTAGCGATCTGGGACAACCTCTATGTGCACTAGCGTGGCCAAAATAGACTCTTGGAGGACCTTGGGCGTTCTTCGCTCACCGAAGTCTGCCGTGTGGGCTTGCAGGTAGGTTCTCCGCACAGCTCGCTCAGCACGGGGCAACGCGAGGCCATCGCGTGCTGAATGTGATGTCAAACCAGCGGCGGCGCCCGTAGCGGATCGCTCGCCGACGATGGTTTGTATTACTTCCCGCCCCGCGCGCTTCCTGTACCTTCCGCAATTTCCCGCTCAGGTATGAGGGTGATTTGACACCATATGCCACTGTGCTAAGGTGCCGGCGCTCATCACTCCCGTCCTTTTCAATCAATCACCCAATTCAGAGGAGGTCTGCAAGAAATGGCAGATAAGGACATCAATTACCGTCTCGTATACGTCGTCGAGAACATCCCGTACGCGGACCGGGAGGCTGGACGCAAGGCTCGATGGCAGTACATCGGGCGGGCCTACGAGACCGCAAAAGGCGGTCGCACATACGAGATCATACGACTCCATCCAAAGATGCTCGTCGGTGGCACAATCATTCTCACGGATCCCAGGGACGCCGAGGCGATCGACCAGGAGCAGGCTGGGATCGAAGACGACGAATTCCCGATGTAGATACCAACCGTACAGCTTTGACCATGCCGACACGGTATGGTTCAATGCACGCACCCTGAAGCGCTATACCGCGTACCAGGTGCGACCACCGGGGTGTCCGACGTGTAGGAGGACACCCCTCTTTTTGTTCTTTGACAGACCCGGAGGAGGTGCACTCGATGGGTTCCTATTTGGCGGAAGTAAAGCAACGTCTCGAGGAGACGTTTATCGACGCCTTCGACCGCGCATGGCAGGAGGTGGTCGAGCCAGCGCTCAAGGAAAGCTACGCAAACGGTCTCGAGGCTGGCCGAAAAGGCGACGCCAACCCTGCCGAGAAGACGCCGAAACGTAAGAGCTGGAGCAGGCGCCGTGAGTGAAAAGAATCGCGATACTATCCGAACCGAGGAGGAGATGTCCTATACGGTGACGAGCCTCTCACGGCGCAGGCAGCGCAAGACGCCCCCGCAGATCAAGGCGCCAGGCGACGTCTACAAGCTTCTCGGACGGCGCATGAAAGACTACGACCGCGAGCACTTCATGGCCGTGCTGTTGAATACGAAGAACGTTGTTCTGGAGATCGTGACCGTGTCAATCGGTTCGCTGAACGCGTCGATCGTTCACCCGCGGGAGGTTCTGAAGCCGGCAATCGTTGCGAGCGCAGCTTCCATTATCCTCGTCCACAACCACCCGACCGGCGATCCGGCACCGAGCCGGGAGGACCTCGAGTTCACACGCCGATTCGCGAAATGTGGCGAGCTCGTCGGTATTCAGCTGCTCGATCACGTCATCATCGGTGATGGTACGTTCCAAAGCCTCAAGGAACACGGTGCCTTCTGACTCCGTAAACCGCTCACACCTCTGTGAGCGGTTTTCCCTTATGCTGTTACTTCTGAAATCGCACGAAAGCCTTTAAATCTGCAATGTCCTGAATCAAGATGTTCTTGAGCTCAAGCACCGTGTCAGGGAAAAAGCCGTCCTCAAGAAACACATATACGAGTTCGGCGGAGATACCGAAATCGGTGTCATGTACATCAATTGCCGTCAACTCAGGCGCACTCAAAGCACGCCGATTTGATTCACAGCGCTCATTCATCACCTTAATGAATCCAGCAGGATCGAGAGCGGCGATTCGAAGCCAATAATACATGCGGGCCGATGCGATGGCTCGCATTACAAGTGCGAGTTGACCTTCTGTCAACGACCCGCCCAAACTTGTTGACACGTTCGCATACAATAATTTCAATTCTTTGTGTAACAGGAGCGCTTCATCACCGCTTACATTCTCTACTTTGACAATTCCGTCACAAACACCGCACACTTCGTCGAGAACAGCTGCATTATGATCCTTTTGTCTCCTCGTGGCACTCTGCAGGTTACCGATTAGCAGCTGTACAGCGCTTAACAGATCGGAGATGCTCATGGTCACCCTACTCTACACTAAGGGACGAGTAATCCCAACGCCCAACCGCGCCGAAGAACAAGACTTCCACCTTCAATCCTCGCCTGTTCTTTAAAACGGGATATTATTGCTTAACTGCCCAAAGTAGTGAGAATCATTCGCGCTCGGCGAGAAACATAGCTGCGACCCCCAGGGCAAGCCACACAAGTCCTTCCCGTTGTTGTTTCTGCTCTGCTCTCGTAAACACATTTTCCCTGAGCCAATGGAACGCCTGCTCCGGACTTTTGTAGGCCGGCAAGTATTTGATGTGATGGAGTGGCGCAGGGAGTTTCGCACGCCGGTCGATTACAATTGGGATAATCACCTTATTTCTGCCGTCGGCAGCACCGACTTCGTGCCTCACCCAATCTGACTCTTTTGAGTTCCTACTCCACAACAGTAGAAACAAATCACACTCGATAATTGCTTTTTTAATGCGTTCTGGGAGCGCTTCGCCGGCGACCACGGATCGCTCCGCCATAAATACATCGGTTTGCGCACCCCGGAGGATCCGTTGAACTGACTCGGCGACCTTCAAATCTTTCGTCGAATAACTTATGAAGACTTTGAACGCCATACGATCTTACCTCACTGCCGCTTCTATTTTCGTTCCAGCTCTTGGTGCTTCGGGCAAATTGACCAGTCATAAATGATTGTGGTTGACTGCGTCTCCTCCCCAACCCCACATCGATCCTTGCTGTCACAGTCCATTTTTGTCAGGTGTTTCACCGCGGGTGTCACCACGCGGTAGTGCTTCGTTATGCACGCTGTGCCTTTTAGTACGGGGCAGGAGAATGCTTCAGTCTCTATGTCATTGTATGGTTTAATCTCTGTCATTTGCTCACCTCCTCTTTCGTCCATTCGTCAACGTCGAGTTTGTATGGATTACTTCTGTACTTGTTTCCGAGCTGGTCCTGCACGACGGCAATGAGGCGTACGGTGCCTTGACACCCGTGCTCCTTTAGAGCTGTAGCAGCGTCCCTCATGGAGTACCAGTGCAGACAATTCGATCCAGGATCGAGTCTATATGGGAACGCTACCATCCCAGGTTGGACGAAGTGGTAGAGTGACCGCCCATCAGGAAGCAAAAGGCGGAGTGATTCCAGAATGACTGCCCGGTCGCTGCCATTAGCTGACGTCACGAGAAGAAAGAGTTCCTCTACTAACTCGTAGTTCTGATCGGCAAGGAACCCATTCTTGAGCGTCACCGTTACAGGCCCGCGTCGCTGCAGCGCCCTCACCAGCCGTGGTCCAAGTGTTACTGCAGCAACAATAATCGTTGCGATTGCAGCTATCGTTTCCAGCATCTTCATCTACCCGCTGCCTGGGAAGTATGTCTTCACCACAGCCCCGTACACAATGATGCCAAGAGCGACCAGAAGAATTATGTTAAGAACCAGTAAAAACCAAAAGAACGCGTCGCGCCGTCCCCGGTTCGCAGAGCCGAACGATCCGAATTCCCACATCGCCTCGGCGATTTCAGGTGGATAGTGATCCAGCCAGTGCCGGAGACGCCTCGGGAAACGCATCTCTCGCGGGTCGTCGAGCTTAGGATGATCTACGTTGACGTTTGAATGCAGTTCGCCATCGTATTTTGAACGTATCAAGCCTTCTAGGAGGAGTTCGCAATGCTTTCTGATAAGCTGGATGCTGTCGTAGAAGCCCTTGTAGTTGGCGATCAATGTAAATCCCGAGAGTAGAACCCCGAAGAATACGGTCACGCTCCCGTACCTCGTTTGCACGATCCTTGTTTTAACGTGAAGCCCGAAGATGTTCGCCAGATCCACTGGGAGCCGCTCCGTTATGACGTTCCCGATGTCAGCTACAAGTTCCCTTACTGGCCGCTCTCCAACCATGCCTCCTTCCTGGATCCTTCCACGATCCTCTCCAGAGTACCCTAGCTCCGTCCGGTACCCTACCGTTGCTGATAGAATCACTTCTCGTTTCCGTCGAGCCATACTCACCCCCCTTTTTAAATTTCCCAGATGATGGCACACTTTTCCAAGAATGTGCCATCTTTTCCTTGACGGCCTGGTCCGGCCTGGGGTAGAAAGACACCAGAGTGTCATCAATGGCATATTTTCCACAAGGTGAGCCATGCCACGAAAATATCAGCTCAAAAACAGCGAGTTTTACCTAAAACCAACGGACCTTAAAAAGGTCATCTACGCCGTAGCAAGCTACCGCGACCGTTGTATCCTGAAGGCCTTCGCCCAAACCGGTATCCGCCGAGCAGAGCTCTCGGGCCTCGACATCCGTGACCTGGACTTTGAAAACCGTCGAATCCGGATCCGAGAGGGTAAAGGAGCCAAGGAGCGCGTCATCCCGATGACCGATGAGCTCGCTTCCGATTTTCAGCACCTCATCGGCAATCGAAAGATAGGGCCAGTCTTTGTCTCACAGCGTGGCGGGGCAATATCGGTCCGATCGGTGAACCGTATAGTCGAACAGGCCGGTATCACAGCCGGCGTCAAAAACCCGAACCCGAAATACAATGGGCGTCTCACTTGTCATCTGTTCCGGCATACATTCGCCCGCAACTGGAAGGCTCGAGGCGGTTCGATCGAGAGCCTGGCGAAGATCCTTGGGCATTCCTCGACAGCGACCACGGTCGACCTCTACGGTACGGAGAGCATCGAAGATGTCCAGGAGAACTATGATCGCGTCATGGACGAGGTGAGGTGAAAAGGCCGCCAAAGGGGGCAGCAGATAGTCGTGACCAAAGAAGTTCGAACTTACATTTGGCTAATCGCAGCGCTGGTTGTCGTCGCTATTGTCGTCTACATCGTAATACCTCGCCATGAAGTGCTGCAGATAGCGACTTTCGTGATACTCGCCTGCACGCTGGTAACCCTTGTGATCTACACGTCCGACACGCATTCCATCGCTGAAGGAACGAGAGACGTCGCCGAAGTAACGAAGCAAGACGCGGCCTTGCGACTTCCTGTGCGGCAGGCCACGTATGAGATGGTGGCAGCGCGTGCGAATCCGAAGAACGTCGAGGAGGACCCAGATCGAACACTGGTTAGGCTCAGAAATCCTTCCACCGTTCTGGTGAGAGCAAAGGTGCGGTGTCGCTTTGAGATCTATGGAGATGTGGTAGCAAGTAAAGACGACTTTGACGGCACGAATACCTGGTACGTTTTTCCCCAGCAGATGATCCAGGGATGGTTGCCCTTCTCTGCTCTGCTGGAACAGAAGGGAAAGACGTATGACCAGATGAAGGTGGAGTACAGCGACGGGAACAGGCGTCAGCAACTGACTGTAAACCTACGGATCGAGTACAAGGATGAGCTTGGAAACCACCGAGTCTTGCCCGAAATGAACTCCTTCTTCGATTTCAAAGAGGGTCAGTGGATCCCCCATATCACGAGGAAAGACGACTGGTAATAGAGTTCACGGAGAATAGAGACTGGGAGATACTGTGACTGAAGCTGAATGGCGTACCCGAAAGACTCGAATCGACAAGAGACTTGAACACGTGGGGTGGCCCCCCAAGCCAGCGCGTGTGGGTGCTTCTTTCGAGAGCTACGGAACCGGCGCCGTTGAGGAGTATCCAACGGATTCCGGCCCGGCCGACTATGTCCTCATCAATGACGGTCAACCCCTTGCTGTTGTTGAGGCAAAGAAGGTATCCCTCGGCCCGCAGAATGCGCTGGTACAGAGCCAACGGTATTCACGCAGCCTTCCGGACAGTCCTTTCAATTTTGGTGGCTTTCGGATCCCGTTCGCCTACTCGACAAACGGTGAGATTATCTGGTTTCAGGATCTCAGGCGCCCGGACAGTCGATCCCGTAAGGTCTCGCAGTTTCATACGCCCGCAGCGCTCAAAGAGATGCTCGAGCGGGATCACGAGGCTGAAACGACCTGGCTGGAAACGCACCCTAACGACCATGAACTCTTGCGCGATTACCAGATCGACGCCACACATGCCATAGACGGCGCGATAGCCAACGGCAAGCGCCAGATGCTTGTGGCGATGGCGACCGGCACCGGCAAAACTTTTATGATTGCTTCCGAGATTTACCGGCTGATGAAGTCCGGCGTCGGCCGCCGAATACTCTTCCTTGTGGACCGGCGCGCCCTCGCCGCACAGGCGGTTCGCACATTCGCAGCATTTGAACCCGAACCAGGCCTCAAGTTTGACCAGATCTACGAGGTTTACAGCCAACGTTTCAAGCGGGAGGACTTCGACGAAAAAGAGAAGTTCGACCCGAAGGTACTTCCAAACAAGTACCTAGCCGATCCGCAACCCGGACACGCGTTCGTTTACGTGTGCACGATTCAACGAATGAGGGTAAACCTGTTCGGATGGAAGAACGCGTTTGAGAGCACGACATCTGAACCCGAGGACGAGGGCGATGCTGAACAGCTTGATATTCCAATTCACGCTTTCGATGTAGTTGTAGCAGACGAATGCCATCGCGGGTATACGGCTGCTGAAGTCAGCAAATGGCGTCAGGTCCTCGACCATTTCGACGCAACCAAAATCGGGCTCACCGCAACACCGGCGGCACACACGAAAGCGTATTTTAATGACGTCGTTTACCGATACGAGTACGACCGCGCCGTTCGCGAGGGCTGGCTGGTCGACTACGACGCGGTTGAGATCTCCTCTGGTGTCCGACTGAAAGGCCTCTTCCTGAAGGAGGGCGAACAGGTCGGTTCGATAGACACCGAGACGGGACTAGAAACACTGGATGCTCTCGAGGATGAACGGGAGTTCGACACGTCCCAGGTTGAGCGGGACGTTACTTCGCCGGATAGTAATCGCAAGATAGTAGAGGAAGTTGCCAAGTACGCTGCCGAACACGAGCGCGAGACCGGTCACTTTCCGAAGACGCTGATATTCGCGGCCAACGACCTGCCCCATACCTCTCACACCGAGCAGCTCGTTAACATGTGTCGAGACACGTTCGGTCGAGGCGACGCATTCGTCCAGAAGATCACCGGTCGTGTCACGGACCGGCCGTTGCAGCGGATCCGGGAATTTCGCAACCGGCCGGACCCCGGCGTCGTTGTTACGGTGGACATGCTCTCGACCGGCGTAGACATTCCCGCACTCGAATTCATCGTTTTCCTTCGCCCTGTGAAATCTCGAATCCTTTTCGAGCAGATGATGGGCCGAGGGACGCGTCGATGTCCGGAGATCGGCAAGACGCACTTCACCGTGTTTGACTGCTTTGGAGGCACATTACTCCAGTATTTCAAGCAGGCGACGAATTTCACCGGGGACCCGCCTCTGAAGCCTTCCCGAACGCTCTCTGAGATCATCGAGGATATCTATCAGAACCGTGACCGATCGTACAACATCCGGTGCCTTGTCAAACGACTCCAACGCGTCCACAAGGAAATCAGTGCCGAGGGGCGTGAGCTCATCGAGGCCCGGTTAGGTGAGATGGACTTTGGGAACTTCGTAAAACGATTACCGAAGCTTATCACCGAAGAATTCAAGAGTACGATGGTGTTGCTGCGCGATGCCGATTTCCAAAATCTTCTCGTCGACTACCCCAAGCCGAAACGCTCATTTCTCGTCGCGTACGAGGCCGAGGACGAGGTCCAGTCAAGCTACTTATTTCGTACGACCGACGGACGCGAGCTCAAGCCCGATGACTACCTGACTGCGTTCGCCGACTTCGTGCGGGAAAACCCGGATCATATCGACGCGATTCAAATACTACTCGAGCGGCCGGCTGGCTGGAGCACCGACGCGCTCTACGACCTTCGCCAGAAACTCAGGGCCCGCCCCGAACACTTCACCGAGGATCGGCTCAGAAAGGCGTATCACCACGAGCTGGCCGATATCATTTCAATGGTGAAACATGCCGGTCGTGGTGACGAGCTCTTTTCAGCGAAAGAACGTGTCGAGCGCGCGATGGCGAACGTGATCGTCGGCAAGACATTTACTACCGAGCAGGAGAAGTGGTTGGAGCGTATTCAGGATCACCTAATCGTCAATCTCGCAATCGAAAAAGACGATTTCAACGTGATACCGGTATTTACCCGCGCTGGTGCATGGGGTCAAGCGAACAGAGCCTTCGGCGGGCGACTTGAAGAACTTCTTCGACAATTCAATGAGGCGGTAGCGGCATGAGTGACATTGTTCAGAAGTTATGGGGATTCTGCCATACCTTGCGCCACGATGGGATCGACTACGGCGACTACATCGAGCAGCTGACGTTTTTGCTCTTCCTCAAGATGGCCGATGAGCGCGGCGTTGAGATTCCGGAGGGATACGACTGGCAAGCGCTTCGAATCAGGTCCGGCACGGATCTTTCCGATCACTACGTCGAGACGCTTCGGGCGCTCTCGAAGGAACGCGGCATTCTCGGCGACATCTTCGCCCAGGCGCTTTCGAAGTTCAACAATCCGGTGAACCTTAGGAAGCTCATTTCGCTGATCGACGAGACCAATTGGACAGGGCTCGGCATCGACGTGAAGGCGAACGCCTACGAGGGGCTACTCGAGAAGTCAGCGGCCGAGGGCAAAAAGGGCGCGGGCCAGTACTTCACTCCACGTATCTTGATAGATGCGATCGTTCGCTGTATGAAACCTGACCCCCGGCCGGACAAGGAATTCACCATTCACGACCCTGCCGCTGGAACTGGCGGTTTCCTGGTATCAGCGTATGAGTGGCTGATGGCCGAGACGAAGGGCGCTGTCGATAGAGCTTTGGCGAAGCGACTGCGGACGAAGGTTTACTCGGGAAACGAGCTTGTTGCACGTCCGCGCCGGCTTGCCCTCATGAACATGTATCTCCACGGGATCGAGAATGGAATTTCCTTGGGGGATACGATCTACAATCCTGACCCCGGAAAGAGGTACGACGTCATATTGACAAACCCGCCTTTCGGAACGAAGGGTGCCAACCAGGCTCCGGATCGAGAAGACTTCACGATCGCAACGAGCAACAAGCAGCTGAACTTCGTGCAGCATATTCTCACAACGCTAAACCCCGGTGGCCGTGCAGCGGTCGTTCTCCCGGACAACTGCCTGTTCGAAGACAAAGCTGGCGAGGTCTTCGAGATTCTCATGCAGGACTGCAATGTTCACACGATCCTCCGACTGCCAAGAGGCACGTTCACGCCATACAGCCAGGGCGTGAAGGCCAACGTCGTCTTCTTCCAAAAGGGCCGGCCAACGGAATACGTCTGGATCTTCGACGGCCGGTCGAATGTACCAGGGGTCACGAAGAAAGAGCGGCCGCTCACAAAGGAACACTTCGCCGAGTTCGAGAAATGCTACGGCGCGGACCCGAACGGCACGAGCAAGCGCCGGGACTTAGGCAACACCGGTCGCTTCCGCCGATTCCCGTTGAGCGACGTAAAGGAGAGGAACTACAAACTCGATATCACCTGGCTCAAAGACGAATCGATCGAAAACGATGGTGATCTTCCTGATCCACAAGACCTAGCCAGTGAGGCCATCACGGAGCTTGAGGCCCTGGTTGATGACTTGCGGGAGATCGTCGCGTTGCTGGAGAACGATAAAGGATCCCAAATATGAACGACACGCTACCAGACGGTTGGACTCGTGCTACCATAAAGGACGTAACAGAGCCTGTACCGAACATTAAACCGGACTCAGAACCAGACAGAATGTTCGGATATGTAGACATTTCGTCCATTGACAACAGGTCGTTCACTATTACCGGCGTGAAGAAGGTTCTCGGCAAGAATGCACCCTCGCGTGCTCGACGCCCAGTAAAGCCCTTCGATACCCTGTTTTCTAATGTTCGAACCTATCTCAGGAATGTTGCCCTGGTCCCAGAAGGTTCGTCCGCTGAAGTATGCTCGACCGGCTTCACCGTTCTACGACCAAATGCAGCCGTTGACCCGAAGTACCTTTTCCGCTATGTGCTCACGGATGATTTCCTTGCACGCGTGACCCCGCGGCAGACCGGTACGCACTATCCAGCGACATCGGATCGTGTAGTTCGGTCGGAGAGCCTTCCACTCGCTCCTCTCGCCGAACAGCGCAGGATCGTAGCAAAGCTGGAGAGAGTGTTGGAGAAGGTCGACGGGTGTCAGGAGCGACTCATCCGAATCCCGCTAATCCTAGAACGATTTCGTCAATCCATCCGTTCCGCAGCGTGCTCTAGCAACCTCACGGTAGACTGGAGAGCCGAACACCATACGAATGAAACGGCCACCACGATTGTGGATGTGATCCGGGAACGTCGTGAGTCAGAAACAGAGACCGTCGCAAAGAAGAAAAAACTTCAACAGTTATTCGCGAAGTCCGAATCAAATGACTCCAGCGACTTGCCAGACAGCTGGGGCTATGTGTTCCTGAGCAAGCTCAGCTCGTCTTTCAACTATGGGACATCGACCAAATCGCAGCCATCGGGAGAAGTGCCGGTTCTCAGAATGGGGAATATCCAAGGCGGACGTATAGACTGGGGCAATCTCGTGTATACGTCCAACGTTGATGAAATCGAAAAGTACACACTGGAACCGAAAACAGTCTTGTTCAACAGGACCAATAGCCCAGAGCTTGTAGGGAAAACGGCCATTTACCGTGGAGAACGGCCAGCGGTTTTCGCCGGCTACCTCATCAGAATCAATCACCTACCTGAACTTGACCCCGAGTATCTCAATATCTGTTTGAACACGGACTACGCCAAAGCGTTTTGCCTTCGGCAGAAGACGGATGGAGTGAGCCAGTCAAATATCAATGCGCAGAAGCTAGGAACTTTTGAGGTGCCGTTTTGCCCTTTACCGGAGCAACAGGAGATTGTCCGCAGGGTGGACGCCCTGTTCGCGCTGGCTGACCAGGTCGAAGATCGGTACATGAACGCCAGAGCATTTATCGAAAAGGTTACGCCTTCTATCCTCGAGAGAGCGTTTCGTGGAACGCTCACCCCCACCGAAGCCGAGCTTGCCGCGAAGGAAGGGCGGGACTTTGAACCTGCGGAAGTCCTGCTCGAGCGAATCCGGCAGCAGCGAGAAGAGGAAAAACTAGCTGGGCAAACGAGAACACGAAAGCGATCGAAGAACGCTACTGCGTAGTTCCAGAGCTATGAGGACATTTCGCTGCCAATGTCCAGCCAACTCAATTTGCCATCTGTCCCTCATTGCCTCCCATCTCGTTATGATTGAGGGGTTTAGGCCATCGCTTCCCACCTGTTGATACCGATGATCCTCTAATCACGACAGAGACTTTAGGCTAGGCTACTTGACAAAGAGATTCGCGGATTTGATATTTCAATTACCAGGGTTCGTGGATGGGCGTTATTCAAATGGTGGATCTTTAGGTGCTTACCTGGGAAGTCGGGTCGACGTGAAAGGGTTTCATATTGGCCCCAGGTCCCTAGCCTAAGAGATAGTTCCCCAACCCTGGAGAACAAATCGCGGTTGTGCAAAAGCCTTCCCGGCGGCGTAGCTCCCTTCAAACGGGCAGTCCGGGCTTCCTTCGCAGACCGCAACTGATGCCACCTTGCTGAGAGCGCCCCCGACATCACGACGCATGTGTCGTGGTGAGGGGGTGTTTTCGTGTATTTGGTGGTACCTCAGAGACTCTTCGCCGATGACAGCGATGCGCTGCATGTTAACGGCGAAGCCGTTCAGTTCCGCTTTAACCGAAGTCGATCCCCTCCAAGAACACGGCCCGACGCGAAGGCGACGGGCCGGTGCAACGGCGCGACTAAGACGCCGATGCGTGCTCTGTACGAGCCACCTCATAAAAGCATCAGCCCGAAATCATGTCAAATCGCCACGCCTTCCGGGCCTCCTCGGTGCCGTTTCTCAATGCTATATCTAAGGAGGTATCCCCTGTGGACCAAATCAAAGTTTCGGCAGAAAACGTCGTAGAGGAAGACGTTGGCGTAATTACGGTGGAGCATCACCAGGCGGTTGTGGACTATCTGCTCGGTTTCTGCAGTCGACTGAAGAAGGAAAACGACGAACTACGCGCTACGAAGGCATACCTCACGACGAAGTTGGAACGCTACCGTCGCGAGTTTTTCATCACGCCTTACAACATTGATCGAAAGGAGACGGATTGATGAGAACAATTCTGCCTGCTGTGGAAATCGCGTCTGTAACCAGCATCTTCACCTGCCGAGAGACGGTGACCTGCCTCGAGGAGTTGTCGAAGTCATGCACCTGAGTTTCCCTTGGGAGCGCCTGCCAAAGGATCTCCGAGGACGCCTTCAAGAAATCATCGACGACCGTCTTGGCGCTGGCGTCGTCCTCAGACTTACGCACCGCGTGAAGGTGAGCGACGAGGAACTCCACGACGAGTTTCGCGCGATTCTCGACGAGAACAACTGCACGAGGGACGCAGCGTACAAGATCCTAGCGGAGAAATACAAGTATACGGACCGCCATGTACGCCGGCGCGTAATGCGCGCGAAACGCGGTACGAATAGTGACTGAATACGATCAGGGACATTTTTCACGAATGTCCCTGACTTCCCTTAATCGATGTCACTATCGATGCATCGTCCCCGAGGTTACGTTGGAAACAAGAATAAACGAGGTGAACGCCGAATGACAAAGACACTGATGTTTCTGAGCATCGGTCTGGTCACGGCCCTGACCGGCTGTGAACAGGCGGATTCGATTTTCGAGAAGCTGGGATTGGCGGATCCACCGTCCCCTGAGCCTGTACGCGTCGCACTTCTACTCGACACCTCTCTGGGCTCGTCCTGCGCGCCGGAAGGGTTTGAGCAAACCTTGGACATCCTTCTTGAAGGGATCGCGGATCGACCAGGGAGCGCGGTCGAAATCTGGGAACTCGGCCGCAACCTGGCGACGACGCGGTTTCTCGGGGGTCGAGAAAGTGCGAAACCAAGCGGATCCGGCCTGAAGGCGCAGCGTGGCCACAAGGCCCGCTTCCTCGCCGAGGCCAGCGCGTATTTGCGGAAAACCGCGGAACTTGTATTCAGTGCCCCGCCGAAGAGGCGCTCGCCGATCGCGGAGGGGATCGCTCGTATCGCCCTTGACCGCCGAGACGGCGACATGCCGCTTCTCATCGTCGTCCTGAGCGACGCCCGCGAGTACTCGCACTTCGGCGATTTCGAATGCGGTGTTTTACCCGAGGACGACACGTTCCTTCGTTCGCTCCACGAGGCGCATGTTCTTACGCCAGCCTCGCTCGCCGGAGGAGCAGTCATGTTCGTGAACGTAACGCTCGAAGCCGTTAAGGGAAGGCCTTGCGCGGTGACGATCGAGCGGGCCGACAGGATCGAGGCCTTGTGGACGGTGGCGTTGACCACGGCGGGTGCGACCATCGTCGAGTTCTACTACGGGCAGTTGGCCGGCACGGCGGCCGATTTGTTCTCGTTTACTTCGCAGGGCGATGGAGAGGATCAATAATCGATGAACATTCTCAAGTTTCTGACCAGACGAACCTTGGCCCGTGCGGCCCGGCGTGAAGCGCAGATCGATGTCGACTCGATGGAAAACCACGTAATATCCAACCTGGGGCCGCGTCCCGCCTTTAATCCTTTGGATAACTTCGAGCATGCCCAGGTAGCGCGCGATCTTAACCGAACGTCAGAATTGGAGGAGTGGCGCGCCGACCGCCGGGAACTGGAGGACCAGCGGGCGGGGCTTATCTCTGTTCCCGGCGGCGCCGCTTTGCTCCTCACGCTCTACATCATCGAGGCACTTGGGTGTGTTCTCATTCTTCGTTCCCTCGGGTTTCCGAACCCGGAGCGATTATTGTTTGGACTGGCCCTCGCGGCCCTCATCTTCACGCTCACGGCGGCGGTCGTCCACCACCCTCGATGGTGGTCCTTGGGGCTCTACGGCCTCCTCGTCTTGGGAGTGGCGGTCGTGCGGTCCGGCGAGATCGCTTCCGAAGACGGCACCATGGGCGAGGACCTCGCCGGCGGAGTTGTTCTCATCTTCGTCACCGTGGGTCCCGCCTTTCTCGCCGAACTCCTTTTCAAACGTCTCTCTCCTGCAGTACGAGCATGGCGTGACAGCATCAAGCTCCGGCGCCGCATACGTACGGCTGAGAAGGCCCAGAGGCGGGCACGGGCCTATCTGGAACGCGTCGGTCGAGGCGGAGAGGCGTGGGATCGCGAGGCTGAGCGAAGCCGCCATATTTACCAACGTGAACAACGACGAGTTCGAGCACAACGACAGCAGTCACATGATGGTCCACCACAATCAGAAAGGAGTGGAACGTGAGACAAAACCTCTTTTCCGGGAGGAAGATTCTTCCGAAAACACCCTCGGGACTAACGCGGCTTTCCGTATTCAGCGGCGGAGCCGGTCGTGGCGCAAGGCACCTGATGCCCGTTATTCGAGAGATTAATGACATCTCGTCCCGCGTCCGCATCGAGCCAACCTACGTCGACCCAGTACCCGCCAAAGCCGCCACACTAGCGGGTGAGGCCGTCGAACAGGGCGTTCGAGCGTACTCCGTTGAAGGACATGTCGAGGAGTTCCTCACCGCCGAGACATCGGATGGAAGAATTGTCGGGGTGGTCGTGCTGAACCTCGACCGCGCTGCAGCGATCGCGTCGGCATTGCGGGTGGCGATGGTGCAAGGGCAGGGAGTCCTTGGCTACTTGCTCATTGCAACACCGAGTGCGGAACTCCTCGGGGTCCGCCTGTGCTTTCGGGCCAACGAACGCGACCTTGTCGACAAGGCGGCGCGTTTCTTCGACGGGTTGGCCGTGGTGACGGCGCGTAGCGGTTCGTCCTGGGTAGTCGGTAACAACGGTCGGCCCGAGCATCGGGCAGCCGAGGCCGTCTACCGGGAGTGGTTCGCGGATCACCTGCGCGCAAACCTCCAGAGAGTCGTCGGCGACATCGAACCCGAGTGCAGTCCCGTCGAGCTCACCCGAGACGGCAGGACGACACTGGCCGCCGTCGTCACCGAGAGCCCAACAGGATGGAAAGATCCACGGGATCTCGCCGAGGAAGTCGCGGCGGATCCGCCAATGCCGCTCGTACGCGGTGAGGATTTCGCAATCCTTGAGACGGGCACCGACGGCGTCCGCATTCACCGCATTCGGCTGCGGGCAACCGACGGTCGGCTCGCCGTCTTCGATACGACCGCGATCGACCAAGCGACGGTGGATGCTATCGCCAAGCGCGCGGAGCGATCGACGATTTCGCGCCTCAACCCCGCCTTCACAACCGACTGAGCCGGAGGCTTCAATGATCGAGCAACTTGCCCGGCGCGTCATCGTTCTCCTGCTCTTCGTGATGGTTCTTCCAGGTGCTGTCGTTGTGGTCGGACGGATCATCACGGAGACAATCTCGATGTACGCGCCGGGCACAGTCGGTCCGTTGGGCGGGCTCGTGCTCGCTTTCCTCTTGGTCCTCTTTACTCTCGGGCTCGTCGTCCGCATCGGCCGCGCACGACACGGTCGCGACACCGCGCGTGACGCGCGGCTCGAAAGAACGGCGGTCCGCACACCCGCACCCGACGTTCCTCTGGATCGGGAACCGATCGAACCCGACGATCCCGACCCCGCGTTACCGGTCGGAGGCGAGTGACATGGTCAGGGACTTCTTCTCCATCCTCCGCCGCCGAATCGCTGGCCCGGAACACGAACTCGCACGCACCTGGCAAACGCACATGGCCGGGTACCTCCGTCCAGGTGAGCGAGAAGAACGGGCCCAATTCGAGCGCGCGATGCGCACCGAACCCGGTGTCGGCCGTGTCGTCCTCGGTCGCGCACGTGGCCTTGACGGCGCGCCGTTCTGGGTCGGCATGACAGTCGAGCGATTTCTCTCGTCGCACGGCTGGGTGACCGGAGCCACTGGTTCGGGCAAGAGCTACTTCGCCCTTGCAGCGCTCATGCAGGTCCTCGCAACAGGTGAGCATCCTGTCATCGTCGTCGATTTGAAGGGCGAGCTCTCCGTGCTCCTCCTCGACGTCGTCGTCCCCGCGCTCGTCGCTAGTGGGCTGGGTGGTGGACTCCTCGATAATCTCCGAATCGTCCGGCCGTTCGACAACACGTTCGTGCCGGAGTTGCGCATCACGTTCCCGGAGGTCGGAGTTGAACGCGGCGTACAGGCGTACATGATCGCCGACGCCCTCGTGGAAGGACTCGGCGAGGAGCTCGGCATCAGAATGGTCAGAATAGCTACCAAGTTTGTCAGCCTCGCTGTTGAGCGAAACGAGCCACTCACTATGGTTCACACGTGGCTCCAACAACCGGATCTCTTCAAGCGGTGTGCCCGCCAATCACGGGATCCAACGATTCGTCAGTACGCCTGTGGGGCGTTCTTTCGGGAGAACCGGAGTTCACTTGATGCCCTTGAAGCGCGCCTCGATCGGTTCTTGTTCTTAAGATCAACGAGGCAGGCATTGTCTGCCGAGAGGTGCCTGTCGTTCCCTGACGCTCTCGAAACGGGGCTTACAGTTGTCGACCTCGGCAGCCCACCTGCGGGCGCCGAGCGGGTCGCTCGATTCTGGGGCGGCGTGCTCATCGGTCGGTTGATGCGCGCCGTATTATCACGACCGGTACATGATGCAAGCCCACGGGCCTGGATCGTTCTCGAGGAATTCCAGGAGGCGCTTGCTTCGCGCCAGGCCGGGCAGTTTGGACGCTTGCTTGCGCTCTCGCGCCACAAGCGGACCGCGCTTACCTTCATAAATCAGCAGCCAGGACAACTTGAACCGAATCTGGTGCGGATGTTGCGCACGAACACCGGGATCGAGGCGATCTTCCGTTGCAACATTGACGATGCGCGCGCTGTCGGCCACGCACTGTCCATAGTGCGCGGAGAAGAACGGCTTGAGCGGATCGAGGAACTCGTGCGCATGGCGACGCGAGTCCTCTACCTCTTACCCAAGGACATGCCGTTTTCGGCTATGCAGATCCATTCGCCCCGCCTTGACATGCCAGCCATACGGGCGATCGCGGCTCGGCTCCCGGCAAATGAAGCAGCTCGCCTCGCACAGGGTGTCGTAGCAACGCGGGCCGCCGTGACGGACGAGGACGCCATCGTCCTGGACGACAACATGATCATGGATGGCATGGGCGACGGCTGGCAATTCGACGAGGAGGGACCCGACGATGACCCGGTGTTTCCCTTCCTGGGGTGAAAGATGGCGGCGGATCCTCTCGGTGACGTTCGATGGATGTGGCGCCTTCTCGCTCGCGCCTGCCGGGCCGTTGCTTGGGTGGTCGGGACCGCGTGGCTGGGTGCGACTGGAATTGCTCGGACAGGCCGGGATCTTGTGCGGCTCCGGTGGATGGTACGCGACACACTCCCCTGCCCCCGCGGCCATGAGACGCCCGTCTACGGGGTCTATGAATGCCGATGTGGCGCTATCCATGAAGGTTGGGCATTCGGACGATGCCGGGTCTGCGGCCTCTCGGCCGGGTGGACACCGTGCGTCATCTGCGGCCTCCCAATCAGAAATCCCCGCCTCTAATCGAAAAAGTAAAGTCCGGCAAAGTCGGGACCGGCGCCGTTCCGGTGTGCGCGTCAAGTTGTCCAACCGGGACGGCGTGCTCCTGCGCTCGCTCGCCAGATTCCGTCTCGCCAGAACGGGCGACTTGGTCAACCTGGTCTTCCAGGGCGCACGACGCGACACGGCGACATCACGATTGAGACGTCTTTTCGACGCCGGCTACCTGAACGTCAAGTTCCGCGACCGATCCGAGGAGAATATTTACACGCTCGGTCCCCGGGGTCGGGCTTGGCTCAAAGAGTTAAAAATTCCGGTCGGCAGGATTCCACGCGGTGACGCGGCCCACCACCTGGCCGTCGTCCATTCATGGGTCGGCCTTGCCGTTGCCGCCCAAGAGAACAGGACGTTCACGATCGAACGTGCCCTGCCCGACTGGGAGATTCGCGAGCACGTCGATGCGGCCACGGCGCCGATAATCCCCGACCTGATCGTGAAAGGATCGGTCGGCACCGAGAATGGCGATCCCCAACATTTTCATATCGCTGTCGAAGTGGACCTCGACACCGAACCGATGTCGATCCTCACCGGAAAGATCTCCACCTACGAGATCCAACGGACGGACGGGGACCTGTTCGGTTGTCGGGATTTCGGTCTCGTTATACGCCTCGCCGGTGCTACATCACGTCGACGTGGGCAAGTAGAACATCTCCTAGAGGAGCGTTTCGGATCATGGTTCATCATCTGGCGCGACACCGACACGCCAGCAGCGGTTCTGGATCGCATCACTAGTGCGTTCACCGGGTCCCCTTACGGCCACCCCTTACAGTAAGGGGTAGTATCTGAACCTAGGTGATGCACCGTCAACAGATTAACTGTTACGAACAGAGCAGCATTAGGAAAAGAGATTGATATGACGAAACGACGACACAAGAATCGGACACCCGCCTCACGCGGTAATACTGACCAGCAGCTCGATGCACTTCCACTTATGCTCACAGTGATGGACGTGGCGGAGTTTCTCCGCACGAGCCCAAAGGCGATCTACGCCATGGTCGACCGGGGAATGCTTCCCGGCGTCACGAGAATCGGACGGCGTCTTCTCATTCGCCGTGATGATCTGCTACAATGGCTCAACCGAAATCGTGCGCCATCGTCGAAGGAGAGTTGATAGACGATGAGCGTAAAGATTCGACCGTACCGAAACGGAGGCTGGGAAGTGGACATCGCGGTCACGCTGCCCGATGGCACGAAGCGGCGGGAACGCCGAAAGGCACCTGTCGCGACCAAAGTGGGCGCTTTTCGTTGGGCGCATGCGCGCGAGCGTGAACTCTATGCCTATAAGCCAGCCAAGGCAAAGCACAATGCGCTGACGTTAGCTGCGTTCGCCCCACGCTTTCTCGACGGCTACGCGGTCGCCAACCGGCAGAAACCGAGCGGCATCGCGGCGAAGGAGACGATCCTCCGCGTCCATTTGGTGCCGCTTCTCGGCAGAAAACCGCTCGACAAGATCACGAACGAGGACGTACAGCGACTGAAAACTCGACTACGCAAACGGTCTACAAAAACCGTTAACAACGTCTTGTCCGTACTCAACACACTGCTCAAGATCGCCGTCGAGTGGGGTGTGATCGAGCACATGCCCTGCACGGTACGCCTGTTGCCGATGTCGCATGCGAGGGAGATGCCCTTCCACGACTTCAGCGAGTACGAGCGGCTGATCGCGGCCGCGAAGGAACTCGACTGGCGTACTCATTTGATCGTGCTACTGGGCGGCGACGCCGGTCTGCGGTGCGGCGAGACGATGGCGCTGGAGTGGACGGACATCGACCTCGTCAAACGCATGCTCTGGGTGCGTCGTTCCGAGTGGAAAGAGCACGTCACCGTTCCGAAGGGCGGACGCGCTCGTCTCGTCCCGCTAACGAGCAGATTGACCCGGGCACTTCGCGCTAACCGGCACCTGCGAAGCGAGCGGGTGCTCTGCCAGGACAACGGCAAGCCGCTCACGCAGAAGAGAGTACGGATGCTGGTCCTTAACGCGGCGCGTCTTGCGGGCCTTGCCAACGGCGGCCTGCACATCCTGAGGCACACCTTCTGCTCACACCTCGCTATGCGGGGCGCGCCCGCGCGGGCGATCCAAGAGCTCGCCGGGCACAAGGACCTGTCAACCAGCCAGCGCTACATGCATCTCTCGCCAGCCGCGATAGAGGGAGCGATCCGACTGCTCGAGGAGTCCGGACCGTTACAAGTGCGTGGAGAAATAATGGAGACGGAGGAATAGCGGGAACGATGTGATTGCAGGACAACAAGTTAAGTGGTGGAGGCGGCGGGAATCGAACCCGCGTCCGAAGATATCCACATGCAAGCGTCTACGTGTGTAGTCTATGGTTTATGTCTCGTCCCCCGTGCCCACCAAAGACACGGACACTTGGGGGACCAGCCCTTAAAGTTTCGCTCGGGAAGCCAAGACACTCTCCCCTCGCTAGTCCCCGGTATATGACGCCCACTCGCCGGCCCCGGAGACCCGACCGGCGGGGACGAGCCGCTTAACGAATTAAGCAGCCAGTGCGACTGGTTCGTCTGCACTTACATTTTGTGCCACAAGTTTTACGAGCTCGTGACGACCTCGACACGCAGCTTACACACGAACGATCCCCGTCGAACCCAAATCGCCCCCATATCGTCATTCGAAGTGTATTGCGCTGATAGTATAGCAATTATTATGCATACACGCAACTTAGCGAAAATATTCAGGCGGCACTCAGACCAGTCCTCCAGGAGGGTCCATTCAAGTCTGCCATCATGGTACCCAAGGATAACCTGCTTATAACAAACGAATTAAAATCCCTGTCTCCGCACCTCCCTCCTCAGAAGCCTGAGGATTGAGCAAGGAATGCGCTCGTCGCACTATCAGCCAGTCACCAATCCCGCCCAAGCCGAACATTTCCCTTTCTATGGAACAAAAGTTCTCCCAAATCCGTATAACAAAGCAACTCGGGAGGAAACGTCTCATGAAGACCCTGTCCATGGCCACCATCCTGATCGCTCTTCTTCTCTTAGCAGGCGTTGTGGCATTCGGTAACGCGGAGACCTTGCGGAGCACCGACGTCTCCGTCGTCGAGGTAGTCAGCTACTCAAAATCATCTTCCTGCACGACGCTTTCGAGCAAAATCAACTCTGCCAAGCACTGCTGGAACGGATGTTTCCAGTGCTCGGCATCGAGCCCATCCGAATACGCTCAAGTTGCCGGCACGGTAGTAAAGGCAATCTTCAAAGGCGTCCGTGAAGCGGTCACGTCCGGTGTGAAAGCGGTCGTTGTGTCTGCCTCGACCATCTTCTCGAATCTGTCTGTAATAGGAAAATTGGTTTTTTAGAGCTAGGCTGGATGGCTGGTCTTCGCGAATAAAGAATTCCCCCGCACTTACCCCGCGAACTCTACTCTTTTGCACTCAACAGTCGTCTATACACGCCCACATATCTCTCTTTCATAATCCCCCACCGGTGGTGGGTTTCGTACAGCTCTTTGGCATTCTTCGACAATTCTTTCCTCTTTGCGGGATCCTGGTACAAATCTACTACGGCTCTCGCAAGATCGTTTTCATTGCCCGGTTCAAAAAATGCCAGGCAGCCCTCATTATAATAATCGCGAATAGCCTTCGTCCGGGCGGAAACGACCGGCACACTGAGGCCAACATATTCGAAAAGCTTGTTGGGGAGCATCAGGTCCGTGTAGCCATCTATTATAAAAGGCACGAGCCCAATATCAGCTTTTGAAATCCACTCAATGAGCTTTTCGTAGGGCACCCAATCGATAAACTCGACATGCTTCTCCAATTCCAGTTCGCGGGTTAGACTCACAATTTCGCTTTTATAATCGCCATTTCCTAGAACCACCAACCGGATGCCCTCAATGTTATCCCGCAGCTGACCAAGCGCTTTGATCGCTGTGTGGACACCATACCTTACGGCAATGGTCCCGTGATACATGAGCAGAAATTGACCCTTATCCGGCGCAGCCTCAACGGACACTGCCAATCGCTTCTCATCGGGCACGTTCAAAACGACACTCACCTTGTCTCCCGAAGAAGATCTTCTGGAAACAAGCTCCCGATGCATCTCATTGACCGTGAACACATGGTCCGAGTATTTCACCGCCCACCGCTCGATCGCTTTCAGCGTCTTGACGACAGCCGTTTCATCAGCCAGGTTCCTTCTGGCTGAAAAAAGCTCGGGCATGGCTTCGAACAGATATAGAACGATTCTGGTTCCTAACAGCTTCGGTAAAAAGGTCGCGAACACGAGGAAATCCGGCATCGTGTCGACCTCGATGACCCTGTACCTTCTCGTGAGCTGGAGCCACGAAATGGCAAAGAAGCTTAGAACAAAAAAAGCATAGTATCGGAAAAAATAACCAAGTGCCGATCCATGGCCGGGCGCTATGGGTAATCGGTACACATGAATACCGTCCACTACCTCCCGGGCTTTTTGTCCCCTCGCCCGGGCGGCAATCACATCTACTCGATAACCCGCATCCAGCAAGCATTCGGCATCTCTTTTGACATGAGATTCCTGTGGATAGGGATAGAAGCGAATGATGCAAACAGGTTCGTTCAATGTTCAGCTCGCTATTGCTTAGTGCACCGATAGTCAGCTCGTCAATATTCGGCTCACCAATGCTCAGGTCGCCGCAGACCTGCGCAGGACCTCTTTATAAATAGAGAGATACTTTTCCGCGACCTGTTCGAGCGACAATCCCAGCCGCTGTAACTGATCCCTCCCGCGCGTTTCTCCTTTGTGTCCGAGCGCCGTTTCGAGTTTAGCGGCCAGATCTTCCGGATTTCTCTCGCAAATATAGTAACCGGGAGCCGATCCAAATATCTTTCCCACATCGCCCGCATCCGTCGATACCATGGGCACGTTCACCGCCATGGCTTCTTTTGCCACCATTGGTGAGGCTTCGACGCTGGAGGCTTGAACAACCACATCGGCCGCATTCATGTAAATCGGCATGTCCTCGCGAGAGATGTCGCCGCCCGTGATGACTCTCGTTTTTCTGGTCAATCGTTCGAGGCTCTTCTTTACGATATCGAAACCTTTGAATGGGTTGTTTGGATCGGCGGGAAACAACACCACTGTCTCGTCTTCGGGAATTCCCAGCCGCTTGCGGCAATCACTTTTATTCCGTGGTATGAAGAGCTCGAGATCCACACCCGGAGGAATCACATCATACGGCTTCCGATACCCCAGCGCTTTGGGGATGTGCTCGTTCACCGACACGACATAATCGGCGGCATTGAGCGCCCACCTCTTTGGCTGCTTGAGGTAGACGATCCTTTTGAGCCAATCCGCTTTTTCGTCCCGGACACCTTCGGGCATCAGCGACTCACCTTCGTGAGTGGTAAATACCACCGGCGCTTTGTCGCGGCTGAGCCTTTGTGCTAATTTGGTCTGCCACACGCTGTAGGTGTGATGGGCGTGGATCACGTCGTGCTGCTTCTTCGCCATCGTTTTCCGGAGCCGGGGAACCTCGGTGATATACGCGCCTCGCCCTCGTGACGTGTCGGTAAATGAAACGGCAACCTCCACTCCCAGCTTCTCCAGGGCCCCTGTGAACTCCTTTACGAAGATCCCGTAATAGGGCCTCGTCGCCGTTGGATACATGTTGGTCACTGCAAGCATTCTCATGTTCCACCTGCGCGCATATATCCCCCGTCAATAAGGTACTCACCGGTTCAAGTCAGGCAGGACTCTCGAAATGACATCGAGAACAATCTTGGTATAAACGATATAGCTTCAATGTCAACACCAAGTTTCCGTGCTCCCGCGCAGACTGCCCGCACGTCCACAAGCATCGATCACAATTCTAATCTGGCATGCAGCGTGCGATATCAGGCAGGAATTTATAGCACGGATGAGTGCCCAGACCGGGCGGAAGTGCTGCATGATTGGGCTGACGCACCATTACGCAGCACTCACACAAGGATCCTCTGCCGGAAGCGAATAGCCGAGTGAAGCGCGAGCGTGGTGAGGAATCCCCCACGCAGCCTTCCACAAGAAGCACTTCCACAACGAGCAACGATACTCCGTCGCAGGCCGAGGCACCACCGCCAAGCTCAAAAACATTCCAACGACAACGGGGAACGGCTGCGTGCCGTTCCCCGTTGTCTGGTTCCCGCGAAATCTAAATATCAATCTATATATTCGGCCCCATCAATCCTTGACAATCACCCTTCCCGAGGCCGTTCTCAATTCGATATGCGGCTTGCCGGAGCCGCGCTTTACGATTTTCTTCTCATAGGTGTGATGACCCTCGAATGTTTCCTCCGACGTGTATTCGAAGGGGCAGGAAATACGCCCTTTTTGTTTCCGCTTTATCAGAACGAGAGTGAAATCATCCCCAAAATCATCGACGTCCAGGACGACCCTTCCAGAAGCGGATGAGGCGGACAGGTCGCTCTTGGGAAGCCGGCTGAGATATACCGACACATCCCCCGAAGCGGATGAAAATTCACTCTCGCCCCGGAGTTCGCAGTCTTCCATCACGACGTCTCCGCTGGCCGTACTGAATTCCACATCGTCTCCGCACTTGCACTTGATGCACTTGATATCGCCTGAGGCGGTGGAAAAACGGCACCCGTCCGCAATGGTCAAGCCTTCCAGTATGAAATCGCCGCTGGCAGTACTGAACCTTGCCCCCTCGGTAATTCCCATCGCTTCAATGGAAAAATCCCCACTGGCTGTATTGAAGCTGGAGCCGTTTCCAAGATCCATTTCGGCGAGTTCGACATCCCCGCTGGCGGTTTCGTACCGGATCTTGGCGCCAATGCCATTGCAATCCAGGTCGCCCGATGCATTGGAAATCTGAATCAAGATCTCTTTACCCTTTTTGGGAAGGTAAATGGTCCAATCCACATCGCCGCTGGTATTCCGCCCACGCCACTTTTCTTCGATAATCAGACTATTCCCATCCTGCTCCACTTGGGGAGTGAAACTACCTTCAGGGTATACTTCCTCGTGCAATTTCAGAATGATGTCCTTGCCATCCGCCGGACGGATGGTGACATCCCCTGAGACTCCTTTTATTTTGATTTTCGTAACACCTGAGAACGACCACTGACCTTTAGCACTGGCCGTCATGACAAAAAGCCAGCCTGCGGACAGGCAAATCACTAATACTAGAACACAACACTTGCGCATAACGTCCTCCTAAGCGGCTCGCCCTCCCTATCAAAAGGCACCTGCAACCTGACATAGTTTGGCTGTTGGTATATTACTACGCGGGTCGGAGACAATAAGTTTCCCTGGCTTTGGATAGGAAATGGCACCAAGTTGAAGCGCTCGCCACCGAGAGTATAAGTCATTGAATAATATATGAATTATTTGGAAGTTACCGCTCACGGCTTCTCGCACGTGAGCGATCTTGCCAACACTCAACGCGGCTCGGTCAAATCCGCCGACCGATATCCACCACCTGACTCATGCCGACCGCCAAGCCACCTTTTGGCGATGGATTTCGCCTGCCCGGCTGTACAAACTGCTTGAATAATTTTTGAGTCTCCCTGTATATCAGGCAGATAGTTCGATCGATTTCTTACTGGGAGGTGAACTCAATGCCTGCCGAATATTGGTGGATCTGGATGATCTTCGCAGGGCTGCTCATCGTCGGCGAAATTTTCACGTTCGGATTTTTTCTGCTACCCTTCGGCATTGGAGCAATCGTAACGGGATTGGTAGCACTGGCAGGATTCGGGGAGATAGCCCAGTGGGTGGCATTCATCGTCGTGTCCACAGTGCTGTTCGCAGTCTCGAGGCTGTTTGCCGATCGATTCAGCAAGGAGCAGCCCCCGGGAATCGGAGCCGACCGCTTCACCGGTCAAAGGTGCATTGTGCTCGAAGAAATCAATAACGCTCAAGGCACCGGACGCATCCGGCTCGGCCAGGAGGAATGGCGGGCAGATAGCGCAAGCGGGGACATCATTCCTCCCGGAACCACGGTTCTGGTAACGGGAGTCAACGGGACGCATCTCCTGGTCAATCGAGTCGAAGAAGGAGAATAGCATGGAAACAACTGGAATTGCCGTACTGGTCGTAATCGCCATCGTCATATTTATCACCGCTGCAACCGGTATACGAATTGTTCGACCCTGGGAAAAAGGTCTCGTCGAGCGACTGGGCAAGTACCAGCGCACCGCCAGCAGCGGTCTCACGATCATCATTCCGTTCATGGAGAGCATGCGCAAGGTGGATATGCGCGAGCAGGTCGTCGACGTCCCGCCACAGCAGGTCATCACGCAGGACAACGTCGCCGTCGAAGTCGACGCGGTGGTTTACTACGAGGTATCCGATCCTATAAAAGTCACGTACAACGTCGAAAACTTCTATCTCGCAGCAACCAAACTTGCTCAGACGAACCTCCGTAACCTGATCGGTGATCTTGCGCTGGATGAGTCCCTCACCTCACGCGAAATCATCAACACCAAGCTCCGTGAGATCCTCGATGATGCTACTGACAAATGGGGCACAAAAGTGACCCGTGTCGAGCTCCAGCGCATCGAGCCGCCGCAAGATGTGACAGATGCGATGCATCGTCAAATGAAAGCCGAGCGTGACCGCCGCGCGACGATCCTTGAAGCTGAGGGGCAGAAAAAAGCAGCCATCCTCGAGGCCGAAGGTACCAAGCAGGCGGCCATTCTCAGAGCGGAGGGCGAAGCCGAGGCCATTCGGAAAGTTGCCGATGCAAGGAAGTACGAAGAGATCATTGTCGCAGAAGGAGAAGGGCAAGCTATCGAAACAGTGTATGGGTCCATCCACAAAGGCGATCCCACGAATGACCTCATTGCGATCAAATATCTCGAAGCGCTTGCCAATATCGCCGACGGCCAGGCGACAAAGGTCTTTCTGCCGCTGGAAGCCTCCGGTGTCCTTGGAAGCATCGCGGGAGTTGCCGAGCTGCTGAAGGAGAAGTTTGCAGGCGGAGGCGGTGATTCGCAACCGGATCACATTCCCTCGGCTTAAGCTTAAGTTGCGCTGACGGAGATTGCTGCGGTTAATGGACTGCGGGGTGCCAAAGCCCCGCAGTTTTTTTGTGCGTTGTAGAAATGCAAGCGGTCAAACGAAACGCGTCATCAGTTGATCGGTAACTTCATCCACATTGTCCGCTGTGATCCCGAGCTTACGGCAGGCCTTTTCAACCTTGGCTTTTTTGTGGGGATTTTCCAGGTCACGGGTTCGAGTCAGAATGCCAAGCCTCCTCCCTACCTGATACAGTCGCTGATCTTCTGGTTCCATTCCGAGGTAATTGCTCAACAAATCGATCATGCGTTGCTTGTGCTCGGGAAGCTTCCCTTGCAGTTCCATGAAGAGATTCAGAATGTGATCGCTTTTGACATAACTGGTGATTCCATCTAATTTTTCAATGAATAATAACATCTCCTTGGCGATCATTAGATCCGTGCATTTCTTGAAGCGACCCGCTTGCCACTCTTCGAAAAGCGGCGCTTGCGGCGGAATTGCCAGCGTCCGGAGCCGTATGAAATCCGGATTGATTTGGCTCAATGCATCGGCCGTCTCAATCGCGTGGATTTCCCAAAGATCCTGCCCACCCAGACCGGGCATGACGTACTCGGAGAGCTCCATTCCCGCTTGTTTGACCTTCAATCCGGCTTTGATTTGAATTTCTTTCGTCGAACCTTTATTGACTCTGGCCAACACTTCATCAGAACCCGACTCGAGGCCAATATGAATCCGGTCCAGGCCGGCTTCTTTGATCGCTTTCAAATCCTCTACTTTTCTGCTGGCGATCGTTTTGGCGCGTGCGTACGACGTGACGCGTCGAACGAATGGCAACTGTTTCCTCAAATGAGTCAGGATCGCCACCATGTCGGTCGGCTTGATGACCAGCGAATCCGCATCTTGCAGAAACACGGATTTCATATCGCCGACATACACCCAGTCGGCGGCTCTGTCGAAAACATGCCACTCTTCATATTCGACTCGCATGGCGGCTTTTTGGAGCCCCGCTATCGTGATTCGACCGGAGTCGTCCAACAATTGGCGCAAGGTTTCAACATGCTTGCGGACAAGGTCTATGTCCTTTTTGACGTGCTCAACTGGCCGCGTGGAGAAATGCGCCGTTTTGTACACCGGGCAGAACATGCATCGATTCCATGGACAGTTTCTGGTGACCCTTATCAAGAGGCTTCTTGCTTCATTGGGTGGACGTATCGGTCCTTGCTCGAAGCCGTGGTAAGTACTGTTTGGCGCCTCCTGCCTGCTCATTGGAATGCTTTCTCAATGAATTCGCTGTATATATTTCCTTACACTCTTCTCTTCAATTAATGATAAATCCTGCTCTTGAGCAAACCCAAGTAGAAATACAGGATATCGCAAGCATAACCTGCGAATATTTTTTCTGCTGCGTGCCAGATGAATTTTCTGATCTGAATTAACCATATTAAAATCAGGAAATACCGGTTCCTTCCTTGACAAACCCGAGGATTTGTGTTATTGTGCACCCTCACCTCGCTGCACCACGCATCAAACCACACGATCACAATTAAATTGGCTCCAGATGAGCAGCGAAGGAGTCTCTGCGCATCTGGTTATGCGCACTTTTCCAAACGCCGGCCGCTAGAAAGGAGGCAGTACGGACCAGCAAATCATAAATCGGCTAGACTCGTCGCAAGCATCCGGACTCCCGGGGAGGTGATAACAAGAACATTTTAAGAGAAGTCAGATAGCTAACATGCAAATCCTCCAAACTCCACTCTCAATCAAGGAGGGTTCAAGATGAAGAAGCTATTCTCTGCCTTTATCTCATTCGCTCTGATCATTTCTTTTGGCCTATCGGCATTTGCTGGAGAGATCGAAACCAATTTTGCAGCCTACCTGGAAACCCTCGGTGATAACGATTTCGCTTCAGCCATCATCTACCTTCAGGATCGTCCCGACATAAGGGCCTTGGATAACGTTTTACGGGCTGAAAAAGCGACGATGGCAGTACGCCACGAACGCGTGCTTGCTGCATTGAAAGAAGCTGCCGATAGATCCCAGCCAGCTTTTATCGCTTATCTGGACGCTAGGAAGGCCGCAGGAACGGTCAAAGGTTATACCAAGTATTGGATAATGAACCTGGTGATCGTGTCGGCGACCAAAGCCGAACTCAAGAGTATTGCAGCGCTCGGCGACATAGAAATGATCGAAGGGAACTTCAAAGCGACTCTGATCGATAAGGTCGGCGAAGCCTACACGGGTAATCCTGCAGCCGGCATCGGGGTCACCAACAGCTTGATAGCCATCAATGCAGACAGGGTGTGGCACGAACTCGGATACACCGGAAACGGTACATTGGTCGCCAATATGGATACAGGCGTGGATGGATCTCACCCGGCACTGACTGACAGGTGGAGAGGCAACTGGTACCCCTGGCAAGAATGCTGGAGGGATGCGCTGGGAACCGGCACGCAGTACCCTACTGATACTCACGGACATGGCACGCACACAATGGGCACCATGTGCGGGGCAGGCCACGCGACAGAGGACACCGTCGGTGTCGCTTTCGAAGCGTGGTGGATAGCCGACAATTCCATCAACCAGGGTGTCAGCCCGGAGTTCGATAACGATGTGTTGGGTGCTTTTCAGTGGTTTACCGATCCTGATGGAGATCCTGGCACCACCGATGACGTTCCAGATGCGCTGCAGAACTCCTGGGGCATCGATTCCCGATTTGGCTATGATTACCAAGATTGCGACTACCGCTGGCAAGAAGCGATCGAAAACTGTGAGGCAGCCGGTGTCGTGGTTACCTTCAGCGCCGGAAACGAGGGACCCTCCCCTCAAACTCACAGATCACCGGCCAACATCTGCAATACACCCACGGTCAACTTTTCCGTGGGAGCGGTAGATTGCGAGAACTACGGCTGGCCTTACCCCATCGCGTACTTTAGCAGCCGTGGCCCCTCCGACTGCGATGGCTCGACCATAAAGCCCGAGGTGTCTGCGCCTGGAGTGTCTGTCTACTCCTCTTATCCAGGCGGTAGCTACGTCCGGATGAGCGGCACTTCCATGGCCGGACCTCACGTTGCCGGTGTCGTAGCACTGATGAGAGAGGCCAACCCAAATGCCGACGTGCAAACGATAAAAGAAATCCTGATGAACACGGCACGCGACCTGGGAACGACGGGCGAGGATAATACTTATGGTTGGGGAATCATCGATGCGTATGAAGCGGTGCTGGCCGTTTCTGTGCCCGATGAAATACCACCAGTGGTCACCGTGACGGCTCCCAATGGTGGTGAGGTACTGACCGCGGGAACGACGTACACCATCACATGGATTGCTACCGATAACGTATCCGTAACTCAAACCAGTATCTATTATTCCTATGATGGCGGGACCACCTATAATCTAATCGCCAACCTGGCGGGAAATCCGGGCTCCTATGACTGGACCGTACCGAACACGCCTTCAACCACCTGCCTGGTCCAAGTCTATGCATACGATGCAGCCGATAACGAAGGCTCGGACACCTCTGATGCGTACTTCACCATCGAGGAATACACGGGCCCTTATGTCTGGGTGAATAGCATCAATCTATCCATCGTGACAAAAGGTCCCAACACCAATGCGACAGCTGAAGTTCTCATTTGGGATCAGGACAACAACCCCGTTGCACGGGCTACCGTCCATAGTCATTGGGATGGGCTTACGCAGGATACCGATGTTTTCAACACAAAAAGGACAGGCTTGGGATCTTGCAACTCCGACAAGCTCAAAAACCCAGTCGGCTGGTGGTATTACTATGTGGATGATGTGGTCATCGAAGGATACGTTTTCAGAAGCGATCTCGGCGAGACCTCTGACGCTATCCTGGCAGGACCAGGTACCGCTAGTTTCTCTGCACCGATCCCGGGCGAGTTCTCCGTCTCCCAGAACTATCCCAATCCTTTCAATCCCACGACGGAGTTCTCCCTGAACCTGCCCGAAGATGCTCACGTAAGCTTCGTGATCTACAACGCAGCCGGGCAGAAGGTCAAGACTTTGGCGGATGAGGATCTGCCCGCGGGAATCAGAACGCTGACCTGGGACGGCACCAACGAGAAGGGCGTGACCGTACCGAGCGGCATCTACTTCTATCGGGTAATCTCCGGCAACAATGTGGCAACCAGGAAGATGATGTTGCTCAAGTAGAGATTTCCGCTAAACTTACATCAGAAAGCCTCCTGCATGTTGTAGGAGGCTTTCTGATTTTTCTTTTACGAAAGCATCATGAGTCGATTTCCAGGGAAAAGAGGTAAACCTTTAAATTAACGCTATTTATTGTGTACCTCCAGGGAATCGAACTCCGTATTATCTAAAATGATAAGCCGGCTCAATGTTGCGGCGCAGATTTTCGCTTGCGAATTTAAAAAGCTAAAAATATAATGCACTTATAGCTGCGCTGGCTTAACAGCGGCGCAGCTATTGGCGATTGAGCCGGTTGCGTTGCGCCGCCGATCATTCGCCAAAATTGCATTCACCCTTAATTTTGGCCATTTTTGGTAACTACTGTTGATGAACCTGTTTACTCTTCGCTTATCGGTTTGTGCGCTGGCGGTGGCAGTGCTGCTCGTGCCGTGGACCGGCCTGGCAGCCAGGGACCCAGATATTGAAGCCGCACGCAGGGCCGCGGCTGCTCAGAGATGGGAGGAAGTGATCAAACGAGCCAAATCCGCCCTCGGCCGAGACCCTAAGTCCCTCGACGCCTTGCGGTTCCTGGGCGAAGCGCAAATCGCTGTCGGCGACACGCTCGATGGCATGGGACATCTCAAGGAGGCGCTATCGATCAAGCCTCATGACGCCCCCTGCCTGGTGCTGCTGGTCGATGTCCTGTTGTCCGAAGGAGAAGTGGACGAGGCCGATCAGTTTGTGGCCGCCGCAGAAGCCAAAGATAAAAAAGGAGAGCTTTGGGAGATAAAAGCCAGCCGGGCCCGCGTCCTCGCCGCACAAGGGGAAGTCAGGGACGCGATACGGATCTTCGCAGAAGCGACGGCTGAAAATCCTCAAAATCCTCTGTACCCGAAGCTACTTGCCCGCCTCTACCGGGACAAAAATATTGTTGAATTGGCCATCGATCTCTACCGTCGCGCCATCGAGCTTGCCCCCGGAGACGCTCAACTGCACTTCGAACTAGCCCAGGTGCTGCTCAAGGACAAGCAGTTCAACGAGGCCATGGCCGAATTCAAAACGGTACGTGACGCTGACCCGACGAATGACGAAGTCAACTACCAGATTGGGAAGCTCTATTTCGCTGCAAGCCGATATGCAGAGGCCTTGGAGCCATTGCAAGCGGCTACTAAGGACCGGCCCGACCATTTCTATTCGCATTATTTGCTGGGGCAGACCTATCGTAAACTCGGACGCATGCCTGAAGCCGAGCAGTCGCTGTGGAACGCCTACGAACTTCGGCCTCAACGCCGGGACGTCCAAATACTCCTGGCAACCACATTGGCTGACGAGAGGAAATACGGTGAACAAATAGAGCTTTTCCGTTCGGTGATCGCCGATACGACCTCGGATGCCGAGCTGCTGGTGATGGGGGGCGATGCTTACTACAATTTCGCTTCCCGGAACGCCGAACGTGAATCGAAACCACTGTATTATGATTCCGCGGTGGTCTTTTTCAAACGTTCGCTGGTCTCCGCTCCCGCTCAACCCCGCATCACCTACCGGGTAGCGACGGTTCATTACAACAACGATCAATTCGATTCAGCGGTTGTGTATTACCAGAAAACATTGAAACTGCAACCGGAGAAGTGCGGGGCAATGATCAATATGGGCTACAGCTATGGACGCATGGAGAAATGGCCGGAGGCCATCGCGGCGCTGCGTCAAGGGACTGCATGCGATGCGAGCAATGTTTCAGCACGCTCTTACTTGGCATCGATCCTCGCGGCCCAAGATTCATTGAATGCCGCCATCGTGGTGTATGAGACCGTCGTCTCGATGGATTCGACGAACTGTGAAGCTTACGGCCAGATGGGACTGATCTATTTCAATCGCGAGCAGTACGTTTTGGCCATTCGCAATTTGAGGCAGGCTGTCACTTTTTGTCCAAACCGCGGGGATTTCTGGAGCTTGTACGGTTATGCAAACTGGTCACAATTTCTCAGAGTGCGTGAGAGAATTCGGGATAGCCACGACGGACTCATTCCAGGAGATGAGCTCCTGGCCAAGGGGCGCGACTATCTGGACGCCGCTGAGCGAGGCTTCGAGAAAGCCTTGCGCTATAAGCCCGGCGATAAAGATTTGAAAGAAACTTTAAAAGCTGTTACAGACTACAAGAAGCGCCTCGGAGAGAGGTAATATATCACACTTGAATGAGCATACACACGTCATTTCGAAAAGCCGCATCGCGGACTTTTCCTTTTTTTGATGTCACAACTTCACGATTTTTCTTGAGAGGTTCTGGGAATGAAACAAGGTACCTTTAACACGATCGTTCTTCTCGTCGCTTTCTTGATCAGCTGTGGTGTTGTTTTTGGGTGGATTCCCGCTATCGACAAGGAGGATCCCACCACAGGCCGCCCACAAAATCCGATTCTTCACCAGATCAAGCAGGCGGGGCCGCTGGTTGCCGTGCTTCTGACACTGCTGCTCATGGTCTTTGCCTATGTTGTGGAGCGGATGCTCACACTCAGAAAAGCCCGGGGGAAGCGGAGGATCCAATTATTCGTCGCCGAGTTCGGGAAGGCGATACACCAAAACCGTCTGGATGAGGCTTCGAAGCTTTGTGACAACCAGCGAGGATCGGCGGCGGCAGTGCTCAAAGCGGGTGTTGACCAGTACCAGCGCCTGTCCACCGTCGAAGATCTCTCCCCCGAAAAGCGGCTGACGGAGACTCAGCGCGCGATCAACGAAGCGCGTTTGCTCGAGGTGCCGTTCCTCGAGCGAAACCTGATCGCGCTCTCGACGATCGCGTCGATTGCGACCATGGTCGGGCTGTTGGGAACAACGATTGGAATGATCCGTGCGTTTGCTGCGATGGCCCGCCAGGGAGCGCCGGATGCCATCCAGCTCGCCATGGGCATTTCCGAAGCGCTCGTGAATACCGCCGGTGGGCTTTTGGCTGCCATTCTCGGTATCGTTGCGTACAACGTCCTCGTCAATTGGGTAGACCAGTTCAACTACAATATCGATGAAGCGTCCTACGTGATGATCGAGCTATTGAAGGAAAAGGAAGGATAGCGCCGTGGTGATTCTCAAGCCAAAACGCATCCCTATCAAAATCGACATGACACCAATGGTGGACATCGCTTTTCTCCTGTTGGTGTTCTTCATGTCCACGACGCAGTTTCGACCTCCTGAGGAATTCCCGGTGAGTTTGCCGGCGAGCCATTCAGAGATCAAGCTTCCGGAATCGGACATTATTATTATTACAATTCCCAAGGCGAACAAAGTCTTCCTGACCACCGGCGCGGCCAATCTGGACCTCAGGTACGGGTTCATCCAGGAAACGGAGACGGGGCAGGTTACCAGCAAGGAATTTTCAACGGGAGAGTTGCCGGTGACCATCACCAACTACCGGCTGCACAATCCGAAGGTCCGCATTATCGTCAAGGCGGACAAAGAGGCCGATTATGGGCTGGTGGAGGATGTGATGTACGCCCTGCAGAAGAATAGAATGACCCGTTTTCATCTCATCACCGAACTCGAAGCCGAGCCGGAAGCCGTTCGCCCGGCCGGTGAGATCTGATAGAGGAGGGCTTGTCCAATGGCGATTGCCGATGTTGCCAGTACGAGATCGCGCGGTGAAGCGCAACCCTGGAAAAGACCGCGTCCCGGCATCCGAATTGATATGACGCCGATGGTGGACATCGCCTTTTTGCTGCTCGTCTTCTTCATGGTAACGACCGTCTTCCGCCTGCCTCAGGCTATGGAAATCAATCTTCCTCCCGAGACAGAAGTCCCCATGGAACTCGAGGTCGGTGAGTCGCGCCTTCTGACCTTTCGGGTGATCGAATCGGATGAGCTTTTCTTCAACGTCGGGAACGATTTGCCCCAGCCGCTGCCGTGGGACTCGCTGCGGGTGAAGCTCATGGAACGCAAGGCGGCCGTCGGATTCGACAGCGAAGGTCGCAGCCGCCTCATCATCGTAGCCCGTGTTTGCCGCCTGGCGAATTACGAAAGCATGGTCAATCTCATCGATGAGTTCAACGTGGCCAAGACCACGCGCTTCAGTGTGGACCGCTATACCGCCGCAGACGATTCCGTATTGCACCTTGCCGACATCCCGGCCAACTGCATGGCCCTGATCGCGGAAGGCGAAGAGGCCAGGGCAACTGGAGGCGAAGCCATTGATACCGAATGACCGAATGATTAATATATATATGAGGACACAGAGCCGTTCGTGCCACAACAGGCTGTTGCCGCATGCCGATCCAGGCGGGCGCCCCGCGTGCGGTGCTCGCAGCCAGATGTAGCGGAGGGAAGGCTTCAAGTGGAAGTTTACGAAGAATTTGCGAAGAACCTCTACGGTTCCTTCGAACTGAAGAAATATATGGCCCGCTATATCTGGATTGGCTTGGCCGTTTCGGTGGGTTTTCATGGGACCGCTATCGGGTCGTATGTCTTGGGATTGGCGCTCACACGGGAGCCTCCTGCGCCCAAGCGCATTGTTATTTTGGACGCCTCGAAGCTCGGCGCGCCTCCCTCCATTACGGACAAGACCGTCCCGCCGACGATCAAAGTCGCGCGGCCCAAGATTGCCCCGCCCGCAGCAGCCAAGCCTGTGGCGATCCCGGATGAGGAAGCAAAAGAAGAAGTAACCATTCAGTCACAGGAGGAGCTTGCCATATCCGCCACGGCTACGGATGATACGACAATATTTGGTGGCGAGGGTGTCGAGGTCATTATCCAGGAAATGGAAACGGAGGACGTAATTCCATCTCCCGATGCTTTTACACCTTTCGAGATTCCTCCTCAAGCCATCCTCAGCCCAAAGCCAGCGTATCCCCAAATGGCGAGGGATGTGGGCATGGAAGGGTTCGTATTAATGAAGGTCTATGTGGACAAAAAAGGCAATGTGAAGAAATGGGAAGTCATGAAGGCCGAGCCGACTGGATTGGGCTTCGAAGAGGAGGTCATCAAGGTCATCCCTAATTGGAAATTTACTCCAGCGATCCAGCAGAACCAGCCCGTGGGTGCCTGGATTGCCGTTCCCTTCAATTTCGAATTCAAGGAATAGATACGTTACGCCTCCTCCGGGAGGCTTTTTTATTATCTTTTCCCAAGCAGAATCATGCATCTGCTCCGTCTCGTTTTGGCCGTCCTGTTCCTGTCTGTGGGAATTGGAATTCTCGCGGGTTGGATTCTTCCAGGACTGCCGGAAGGCTCCGGCATGCGGCCGATGCTGGGCATTGTAACCATTCTGTTCGGGCTTTATCGAGGAGTGATCTTTTTTTTCGTGCCCCCGCAGAAGCGGCGCCCTTATGGTGGTTTTCGCAAAAGGTTCCTGGACTTCGAGGAAAAAAAGGAGGCCCCGCCGGACGACGATGAGTCGAAAGATCGCAAAACCTAGCTCTGTGGTGCTCTGCCTGCTCTTTCTCGCGTACTGCAGCTCAGGCGAAAAGGCGTCCACTCCCACTTCAGGTTCTGCATTCATCTATACTTCCTCAGCGGTCGAGGGCCTGGCTTCAGCACTCGGCCGGACTTTCGAAGGCTATTACCCCGCAGCACGTATCGATTTCAGTTCTCTCCGCACACGTGCCGCGGTCGAGTCCCTTCTTTTCGGCACGCCGCAGGAGATCTTCCTGGACCGGCCGCTCGTGCCGGCCGAATCCCTGGCGGCCGCACAGAACGGCATTCCCATCTATGAATATCCAGTGGCAACACTGCCACTCTATTTTGCGGTACATCCAGAGAACTCCGTGCAGGCGATCGATTCGGTTGCTCTTCGCAAGTTTTTGACCGGGGCCTGGGAAAGCTGGAGTGAAATCGGCGGTCCGAATATCCCATGCCATCCTTATCTCCCGCTCCCCGGGGAAGGAGGCTGGGAAGCGTGCATGAATTACTTCGGATTGTTGGATACCGTCATTGCGGTCGTCTGCACGACGCAAACGGACCTCTTGAAAAAAGCGGAAGCAGATCCGGGAGCGCTGGCTGTCCTTGCACTACCCATCAAGCAGACATCCCTTCGTAAGCTCTGGTGGCGGACGGGCAGCATCGAAATCCCACCCAATATCAAAACCATTGTCGAGGAGCCCCGTTACCCCTTCATGCTCACCATTACCTACATAACGAACCGGCAGAAGAAGGATGTGGCGGCCGGCTTTCTCACCTTCATCGTATCCAATTCCGGCCAGAAAGTGGTCGCCAACGCGGGTTACCGTCCGGCGACCATTCCCGTACGTATTATCGAAATGTTTTAAAGCGCGGCCGGTGGCTGGCTGGAGCCCAAATTCCGGTTTGTTCGCGATGATTATAGCTTGCGAATGAAATTAATCTCAATCCATCAACAGATTGTTACGACTCATCTCGTAAAGCGCTTTACTATTAACATAATTCAACGTGTTCATCGTGCCTCGTTCACCCCCCGGCTCATGGTCCTCGCGCGCGTCTCAAGTTATAGCGCGCTGCGGAAATCGCATCGGAGCGAACGAGACACGCCCACCGTCCATTTTTGACGGATAAAGGTTAATTATTGGAAAACATTTCACGGCTGCTTGATCGCCTTAATCCAAAGATATTGGCTACCCTCTCCTTCGAGACTTAAAATCTTCAACCCCCCTGCTATGCAGGCCTGGTCGATCTGTGGAACCGTCGTCCGGGAACCTTGCCATGCCGGTGAGTCCAGGTCTCTTGGCCCGGTCACTGCCGTGGCCTCGCGTTCTTCACGCCGCCGGAGTTTGTTCAACAAAGTCGCGCCCCTTGATCGAATGCGCAGCACCGAACGGATACTGCGCGGCATATTGTTCACCTGAAAATAAAAATGCCCGCCTGTTTTTAGAACTCTTCCTGCCTCGCGAATATAACCCGCAGTGATTCTTGGATCGGGTATGTGCTGAAAAGTGATATATGAAAACACAAAATCAAACGAGGAATCATCGAAGTTGCTTAAATCGCAGCCATTGCCAACATGCAGGCCGACGTTTCCATATTCTGCGAGGTTTTCCTCGGCCTGCGAAATCATCTCAGGTGATACGTCAATGCCATCTACCCGGCGGAACCGCTCCGAAAAATACGCGGTCATTCGGCCAATTCCGCATCCGATCTCAAGAACCGTTTCCTCGCCGGTGAAATCGATTTGGGACTCGCCTAGAAATCGTTCGGCAAGGATCCTGCCCCATTTCCAAAATTCCTCCGGGTCCTGCTCGTCGTAAGGCCGATACGATGACACGTAGTACAACGCATTCTCACGTGCTTTGCTGTCCCAGAAGGAACGCATCAACTCGCTGGTCCGTCTCTTCTTCATCGAGGAGTCCTGAACAGTCGACTTCTTGGAGCCCGCTCGAGTCAATCCCCGGCCGCAATTACATGTATCCCAGATTTCGCAGCTCTTTCTCGATCTTTTCCCGCTCTTCGGCATCCTGTTCCGGCAGAGGCTTGCTCAGGAGTTTCGCTTTATCACTCTCTTCGAGGTGCTGCTCGAGCAATGCCGCCAAGGGGCGAATCCGCTGACGCTGCTTGGCCAGGTTCACCCTCTCGCCGGGATCAGTGGCAAGATCGTACAGCTCGTCTTTTAACTTGCCGATCCAAAGCAACCGAAGCCGTGACTTCAACCGCTTGAGCAAAGAATGATGCCGGCCGAGCCGGGTGTGAATCCACTTCAAGTTGTCGAGGCGGACAACCGACTTGAACGTGCCGATGCTGAAGACTGGTTCTGGCGGGCCTCCGGCCGCACGCCTGGCCACAGCCGTTTGGAGATCGAGTGCGGCAATCTGTTCGGGTATCTCGGCCGCGCCGGCCAGACACAGCAAGCTTGGAAGGATTTGCACGTGGCTGATTGGCAGGTCTGTTCGCTTGGCTAGAGGCTCCGAGGGATCGTGAATGATACCCACCGTGCGAATCACTTCATCGTACACGTTGGCATCACCGTGCCCGAAAAAGCCGTGATCCCAGAATTCTTCTCCATGGTCCGACAGGATGGCGACGATCGTGTCATCCAGCATGCCAAGACGTTGGAGCGCCTCGTATACACGGGAAATCATATCGTCGGTATACTTGATCGATGCGTCATACTTGTCGACGATCCAATTGCGCGATTTCTCGTCCACGCGCCGCCTGCGCGTGTTGATGTCATTGATGAGCTTTTTCAAGTGCGGGATGGGAGACTTCTGGCCGGAACCGCTACCGTCCCAACGTTCCAGATGCTGTGGGAAAAAGGAATCTCTAATTCCGGGATCGACATCATTGGCATCGACCGTATCAAAAAGCCCGGCGTACTCATCGGGCAGGCGATAAGGAATGTGCGGCCCATCGTAATGCAGAAAGAGGCAGAAAGGTTTCTTTTTTCCGTTTTTCTCCAGCCATTCGATCGCTCCATCGCTTATGGCCCGGGGCAGATCCTTGCTGTAATTGAAACTTCGCGTTTCGGTAACCGCCTCCAGTTCCCCCCAGATACGGGCCAGTAGATTTTTGAAGAACCGGAAAGAAACCACTCCCTCCGCGCAAACACTGTTCGCATCGAGAACGGTTTTGACAGGCGAAACGTGTGCCTGGGAATAAAAATTAACGATATCGGGACGGCTTAGATAGGTGGCCGTGAACAGGGACGTGAATGCAGGCGCAGTAAAATTCGATGTCGAATAGCATGCGTCGAGCACAAGACTCTTTTTTGCCAGGCTGTCCAGAAAAGGGGATGTCGGCCGCTGATAACCATAGCAGCCGAGATGATCGGCCCTGAGGGTGTCCACGACGATGAGAATGATGTTGCGCATTCAATTATCTCCGAATTCGGTGCTGGTCGAAGCTGCGCTTGATGCTTTTGCTCGCTGATTTTTTGGGCGCAGAATGTCAACTCTGCGTTTTGGCACTTTAATTAATGATCTTATCAAATCGTTGACTTTCGGGCAACAGTGGAGCTTGCGACAAATCTCAGAGACTGGTAGTGCAGGTCAATACTCTCGGTTTCGTTGGCAAATTCTCTATGAAGCAGATAATGAGGATTTCAAAGACCGCAAAATTAACCCGACCTTCAGGCGTTCAGCCCGGATTATCGCTCTCAGCGCTTAATGATACTAGCCAATCATGTGCAAGGCGCACTCATTTTTCAGTTACTCTCTCAATGCCTGAAACCATTCCGTTTTGTCGGTAATGGATCCTTCGTCGTACACAAAGACAAAAATTGGTGGGGCTTCTCCAGCTCCGCTCTCTATAGCGGCATCGATCAAGCTGGCCTCGTCTGTTACAGTACGCGTCTGCAGGGAGGGAGCGTCATACCATACTCGGAAAGCGGCATCCACATTATGTTGGCCTTTGAATAGTCCCCCCATGCTGCAAAATGAATTTTGTTCGGTCTTATCAATAAAATAGAGGGTAGCTCCTCGAGGAAGATCAGGGTATCGAGTGGTGACCCCCTCAATAACGTTCCTGATATATCCTCCCCATTGCCACCAACGACTACTGCTCAATTTTATGAATAGTAGAGAGTTGCCGATGATGGCCCACACTAAAACACCGTAGAAAAGCAAAGTAGCGCGCTTTGAATTAATGCTAAGCACTTGTTTAAACAGTGCAGCGGCAGCAAATGCTATTCCAAAAGCTGGAATGTACAACCACGTAGGTGAAGTCCAATGTAAGGATAAAACGGGCAGAGTCGCAACTAACGCTAAGAACAATCCCCAGGCAATCAGCTTGAGCGTCCACTTTGGGGGTTTGTTGATCAGCAACGCTGGTATAGCTAGCAGTAATACTCCTGCTGGCAGAAATCCCAGCTGTAGTGCAAAAAACACAATGCCATCAGCAAGATTGTTCAGAGAGAATATATAACCCCCCTCTCCCAATAGTGACCGTGCACCAGCTGAATTCCGCATGAGTACATAGATCACGAACAGAATAAAAAATGACATATAAACAGGTAATCTTTTCGCAACAGCCGCCAATTTACGGGGTGTTCCGGACCGCAGCAATAGAACATCGTAGGCCAATACTGTGGGGATCACAATAACAGTAATTTCTCTGGATAGTAGGCCTAATACAAAAAATACTAAGGAGAGAATGTAGAAAAGGACTGCTTTATGAGTGGCATCCGCAGACTTGATATAAAAGAAAAGGGTAGCAATGATAAATACACCTGAAAGAACAGTATTTATTCCTGCGATCCAATTCACTGTATATAGATATGTATTACCTTGGAGTAGAAACAAAAGGATTGCAGAATATGCGCCCAGTAAATCTCCCAGTATATGTCTTGCTAGAAGATAAAATAGGTACAAATTCAAAAAGAAAATAAGAATAATTGTTACAAAGTAGCCCAACGGCTTTAATCCAAAGACAAGCAAATGAATCCAGAAGAATAACTTGCTCGTAGGCCGATAATGTCTGTCGCCATCGACCTTGGTGAAAACTTTGATGGGATCATTCACAGTATCAAACTTTGCCGTTTGAAGTTCAAAGAAGTCGTCAGATCGGAAAAACCCCAACCAAGCTGCAACGAGCAAGATAAACAATGCAATACAAGCGATGACAATACATGTGCGTTTCAGAGTAGCGGTCCTATGATGCACAAGTGGTATCCTTTCCAATTACTCTTTCCCTATTGACATCTTCGTACTCAAGTGGATCTCAATATACCATGTAGCCCATGAATCTGTCTGTCATGATTGTACCATATTCTAAGTTGGTGAAAGTCTGCACAGAGAACGCTACAGGCAACCCGCAGGTCGATAAAGACTTATCGGGAGTAGGGCCTACCGACCAACATGAGTTCGTTCCCGCATTGGATTAGATGCGCACTGGTCGCTCGGCAGCCCGACGCCAGCGGATGTCTACCACGGCCGTGCCCGTGAGATCCTCACGGCCCGCGAGCTACTCAAAATACAAACTGCAGGAATACCAGACCTTCTGAGACACATTGTGATATGTTCTTAATGGACAATGGGAGGTCGTATTCATGAAGAAAGAACTTGCTGAAGCTCTGGTGATCCGGCGGAAAATGTTCATTGTGCTGTATGCCAGGGACGCCCGAAACATCCGTAAAGCGTGTCAAGAGGCCGGTGTTCCACGATCGACGTTCTATCGTTGGAAGAAAGCCTTTGAGAAGGACGGCGTAGAAGGCCTGATGCGCAAAAAGCCCATCGCAAAGAGCCATCCACGGCAGCTCCCGCCGGAAGTCGTCGAGAAAATCCTTCATCTCAGACACACCTATCATCTCGGTCCGCAGAGAATCACCTGGTACCTCGAACGCTATCACGGGGTTGAGACCTCGTGTTCGAGCGTCTATCGCACGCTCGTTCGACATGGTCTGAGGCGCTTGCCGAGAAAAGTGGGGCGTCGGGCGATTCACACTCGTCGCTACGCGAAACAAGTTCCGGGTCATCACATCCAAGTGGACGTGAAGTTCCTGACTCTTAAAACCGCCGGCGGCAGAAAAATCCGTCGTTTTCAATACACGGCCGTCGATGACGCCACTCGGGTGAGGGCACTCAAGATCTACAAGCGTCACAATCAGAAAAGTGCCATCAATTTCGTTGATTACGTGATCGAAAAGTTCCCGTTTCGCATCCATACGATCCGAACCGACCGGGGACACGAATTTCAAGCGCACTTCCACTGGCATGTTGAAGACAAGGGGATCAGGCATGTGTATATCAAACCGCGCACACCAGAGCTCAATGGGAAGGTCGAGAGATCCCACCGTTCGGACCAGGAAGAGTTCTACCAGCTACTCACGTATACCGATGATGTGGATCTAAACAAGAAATTGGCGGAGTGGGAAAACTTTTACAACTACAACCGGCCACACGGCGCGTTCAACGGAAAAGCACCTTACGAGGCACTGAGGAGTATGTTAAAATAACCGGAGGTTTGTCCCATAAGGTGCGCGATATCACAACCTCAACGCTGAGAAAATTGTGTGCAAGATGATTTTCAGCATGAGATGTATGATATAAGGGATTAAGGGTAAGTGAAAATTTGGCAAGGCAGGGGAAGCTCAGAGATGAGCTCTTGAATCGGGAGATATTTTATACGGTCACAGGGGCCCAGGTGCTGGTCGAACGATGGCGGCGAGATTGCAACTGGCACCGGCCTCATAGTTCGTCGGGATACCGGCCGCCGGCGCCAGAAGCCATCGAGCCGGTGCATTTCATGTCCGTTGGAGACAGTCCGAGAATTACGCAAAAACTAATTTAAAATGTGGTACAATTATGTGGGGCGGGTCACTGAAGTTGCCATGGAAACCGAAAAGAATGCCCAAAACTAGCTCAGCACTGGATTAAAGAATAGGGTAAGGTCAAATGTTCAAGAATAAGAAGATAGTAGTCGTGATGCCGGCATACAACGCCGAGCATACTTTGATTAACACTTACAACGAAGTGATTGAACAAGAAATAGTAGACTTGATAATCATAGTTGATGATGTCAGTAAAGACAATACTGTACGTATAGCGAAGAACTTAGAAAAAGTGAGAGTGTTTGTCCACGAGCAGAATAAAGGATATGGTGCCAACCAAAAAACCTGTTATAAACTCGCACTCGAAGAAAAAGCGGATATCGTCATTATGGTTCATGCAGACTATCAATACACTCCAAAGCTTATCCCCGCGATGGCTGGCATGATTGCCAGCGGTCTATACGAATGCGTTTTAGGCTCACGTATATTAGGCGGTTTCGCTCGCCAAGGCGGTATGCCACTCTGGAGATACATTTCTAATCGAGTCTTGACTCTGATTTCGAATTTGCTAATGGGCGCAAAATTATCGGAATACCATACAGGCTATAGGGCATTTTCGAGGGAACTCCTGGAGTCTTTGCCGCTGGAACATAATTCTGATGATTTTGTATTTGATAATCAAATACTCGCTGAGATCATTTGGAAGGGAAAAATGATAGCGGAAATTACATGCCCAACTATCTATCATACAGAAGCTTCCTCCATCAATTTCATTAGAGGCGTGAAGTATGGTTTTGGTTGCCTGGCAACAAGCTTTTTGTTTCTTCTCTGCAAGGTGGGATTGATGAAATCGCGACTATTCCCGCGCACAAAGGAAACGTAATAAATAAATGGAAGTCATGACCTCGGCATCTTATTTGCGTGACGACGAACAATCTTGAAATATCGGCCGATTCATCGTAATATCTCTTCTGAAATCCAAATTCTACTCCCCCGACAACGATCCACCTACTCTTTTCCCTTTAACGAGTACACCCGTAAGCCGGGTATTTCGTCACCGGTTACTTCATTGTAGTGGTTCAACGACGATCGCTCTGATTCCATCTCATCCCACGCCAGGTAATAATCGATATTGTTCTCACTTAATTCAGTAATCAAGTTCCCGCTTGAAGTACGGTCTCTTACGGTACCATAGTATCTGCCCGTCAAGTGAAATACCACGTACAACGTCTGATGCCACCGGCTATTTGAGGCTATGTTCCCGCCTACTCCGTAGCGTGCTTCCAACATTTGCGCCACCTCATACTCGTACTTCCCCTGGTTTGCACTTATGACTAGACGCTTGAACGGCCACGCAAAAAAAGACAGCAATACCAGCGTCAGCACCAATCCTCGTCTCCAAAGATTCAACCTGCTGTAGCGAAAAACCAGCGTCAGCAATTGTCCCGTCATCAATAGCAATAGAAACCACGTAGCATAAAGGAACCGATAAGTAACGATTATTAAACAATACCCGATAGTATAGACGACGAGTGTCACAAAGTGTTTGATTAGCAGATCACGTTTTTCGATTCTTTTAAATGCTCCAACACATAATAGAAAATAAACCACGATCACAACTAACATAAAGGGTGAAAATTTTTCGAATATTGCCCTAGTATGCGTGACATTGTTCACAACGTTCTTAAGCTCTTGTTTTACGTTGTCCCATGATTCCAGCGGACTCCAGGCCTCCATGTCCAAGTAAAGAAAATGGGGATCTTCCCATGCGCTCACCGCATTTTCGGTCGGCGGCTCTCTTAATCCCAAAGTATCGCGCCATGAGAGACCACTTGAATCAGGGCCATATCGCGCGTATACGAACTTTGCTGATGTGCCCGTAGTCATTTCCCCGTATTTTTTGCTCATGGTAATGATCCATGGACACGAGATTACAAGAAACGCCGTTACCCCAAGTACCAAGGCTCGCAGCGTGAGTGCTTTGGCCGCCCTCGTCTTTTTTGCGAGGTAGCTGACAATATTCATTATGAGAAAGTGACTGAGGAAAAAAGGAAGCCCGTAGTGTTTCGCTAAATACGCTAAGCCACCCAGCACGCCGCAATATATTCCGCTCGATTCCGACTCTGGGTAGTCCGAACTGAATATGATGTAAAAGTAATAAATCAGAATACACGCAATCAGCAAATCGGGAGTAATAGTTATCAGCGAACAGAAAAGTACAATGGGAACAACTGATGCCATTATCGCACGTCGTATGCTGGCACTAATGTCGAAGCGATACGAAAGCAATTGGACACCTATGATCGTGAGCGCCCCAATAAGCATCAATAATACTTTCGTGGCAATAATTTTGGGGATTCCGATAGCCAATAGCGGTACTAATAACCAGGAAAACAGCGGCCCCCAATGGCCGACAACGGCATCATAGAAATCGCCGCTCAGGTACTTTTGCGCGATCGTGATATACGACGTTGCGTCTGGGTTGATTCTGTATCGGTAGTATTGCAGAAGATAAGAACTGAGTAATAAATATACTATGGGGGCTATCAGCGTTTCCGGCTTTGTCAGCTTTCCTATGTATCTCTTCTTGATAACAGTCAACGCTTACGTCCTTTCTGTTTCTTGTCAGAATTCGTTGGACTATTTAACCCCTAAAAATAATAGACGGTTCTCGGTATACTGTAAATACCAAGGAGGCCGATGACCTGATACTATAACCGCCACATAGTGGCTCCCGCTCAATGGGTTAAAATGGATTTGCCAACTCATTTTTAACCCATGAGACAAAGGAGGCACACCATGTGGCATGTCGGTATTGATTTAGGCCGGAGGACTCTTTACGTCGCTGCTGTTCACGACAGCGGCCTAGTCCGTGATCCAGTGACCATCGACTGCGACGATAGTAAACAGATTCTACGAACCTTCAAAGAGCTGACACCATTTCGAGCAGTCATCGAAGCGACGGGCACGTATCGATGGCTTTTCCGATTGTTGCAACCATATGGCACTGTGGTCCTGGCTCACACCCTCCGCTTACGTGCAATTGTAAACCGGCGTAGCAAAACGGACAAGCTAGATAGCCGCTTGCTAGCTAACCTGTTGCGGATTGATCAGATTCCACTTTCCTATATCCCGAGCGATGAGTATCAGTATCTGCGGGAGATCACTCGAGACCGGGCAAGGCTTTCCCGATTGATGTCGGAGGCCAAGAACGGTTTGCGGGCCATTCTTGGGCGCAATAACCTCGTAGCTCCGTATCGCGTTCCGTTTGGTCCCAGAGGGTTGAGTTGGTTTGCACAACAGAATTTCGCCTCTGCGGACAACACCGTACGTGACGAGTTATTGGATCGGATCACGCATTACAAGCTTCAGATGGCTAGCATCGATGAGAAGCGAGGGGAGTTGAAGGAGTCATACCCTCAAGTTGAGGCATTATTAGATATTCGCGGTATTGGTCTCTACCTTGCCCTATTGATTGTTGCGGAGACAGGCGATCCCGAACGCTTCAGGTGCGCAAAGCAGGTCGGAGCTTATTCCGGCTTGACAGCGAAGGTTAATCAATCTTTAAAAAGTGGATCGATCCTGAGGGGGCACGTCAATTTGTGCTTCAGTGAATCAACTCTTGCGCATCGCCGGGTCCTCCTTGTTCCTCGTAAGACTTTAGTGCAAACCCAGACGACTGTCAAACGTGGGGCTTCGTGGATCAAGATGTTGGGAGCAGGGCCTCTTTTCTACGGAGATCCCTCGATTGTCCTGCAGTAGTGTAACATCCAGTGCAACATGAAATTAGCTTACTAATTTCTATCCAATGACATGGAGACACCCAGAGCCGATCCAAGATCCTGCTGAGCCTTTTTTTTGAATATTGGAAATCTTGCTTTCATCCATGACGTCAAAAATATGCTATACTAATAATACAGCTCCTTGTTTCGAGGGATTCTACTATGCGAACTTGTAAATACTTGGTCATCGTAACCCTCATTCTGACAATGCCTACCGGAGTGCTTGCAAAAAGTCCCCCAGATAGGTATGTATTGAGCCCCTACGAGGGTGGTTGGGTGTATCCCAGCGCAATGGCCGTTGATGATTCGGGCAATGTATTTGTCGCAGGCGGATTCTATAGTACCGTGGATTTCGGAGGCGGCTTGCTTGCAAGCGCAGGTTTTGATGATATTTTTCTGGCGAAGTTCGACTCAGACGGCGACCACCTGTGGAGCCACTGCTTTGGAGATGAACGAGAACAACAGTATGTGATGGATATTGCCCTCGATTATGACGGCAATGTTATCATCACAGGATACTTTAATTACGGTGAAATAGACTTCGGTGGCGGACCGCTTGGGTACGGAGCTTTTTATGCAAAATTCGATGCGGATGGAAATCACCTTCGAAGTGAAAGTTATAGTAACGGTGCAGCAGCAAGCATCGCTGTTGATCAATCGAACAACTTCATTATTACCGGAGAATTCTCATCAAGCATTGATTTCGGCGGTGAAGTACTCACCAGCGTGGATATTTATGACATTTTCATTGTTAAATTCGACCCAAACGGCAACCATATTTGGAGCTACCGTCACGGAGGTTCACAATGGCCCTCCAGAAAAAGCATCTCAATAGACGTAGCGGAGAATCTCATCCTATCGGGTTATTTTTCTAATAATATAGATTTTGGATGTGGGCCCCTCACCACTCCTGCATTGGATGACTACATCTTTATTGCCAAAATGGATTCAGCTGTTAATTGCCTCTGGAGTGACGGTTATGAAACCTCACTTTCCATGCCGGAAGATGTCTTTTTAACGATTGATAATTCAGGCAGCGCAATTATAACAGGCCAATTTATTGGCACTCTGAACTTTGGAGGAACACCTTTAATCAGTGCGGGAAGCTGGGACTTCTACGTAGCAAAATTTGATACCGGCGGGAATCACCAATGGAGCAATAGTTTTGGCAGCACAGAATTTCATGATCGCTCACACGCTATAACTACCGATAAATCGGACAATATCATCATAACAGGCAACTTCGAAAACAAGATTGACTTCGGAGGAGACGAACTCACCGGTGCCGGTTATATGAACGTTTTTCTCGCAAAGTTCACCCATGATGGCAACCATCTATGGAGCAAGTCGTATGGTGATTCACTCGGATCTACAGGAAGGTGCGTCGCCGCCGCCGACGCCAAAAACATCTTCACGGCGGGATTCTTCGAAGATAACATCAACCTCGGTGGGGATACATTCTGGAATTTTGGCGATTGTGACATGTACATTGCAAAGCTCGACTCTATCGGTAATCATATTTGGAGCAAGCGATTCGGAAATTGGATTTCTTGGGAGGGCGTCGGTATTGACGATAGCCACTTGAAGCGAAATCTTGAATTCAGAGTTTACCCCAATCCCTTTAATCCGCACACAACTATCTCTTTCACCGTTCCAATTCCGACTCATACGATTCTTAAAGTCTACGATGTGAAGGGGAAGCTAGTGCGTACGCTTCTAAATGAACGTAAAATTCCCGGCAAGTACCGTCTAATGTGGGATGGTTCGGATGCCAATCACCTTCCGGTAGCTTCGGGAATTTATTTCGTTCGATTAGAGATCGACGGATTTTCCACTACGAAGAAAATAGTGCATATAAAATAATGGTGCGCCGCCAGGGAATCGAACCCCGAACCATCTGATTAAGAGTGGGGTGTGCTGGATGTGAGCTATCCCTTTGTTATTCTTTAAGCTATCATTAAGCCGCCAGTTAGATCCTTAGGAAATACTGTCGATTGTGTCGATTGTTTCGACTCAGAAGTGCCAGATGTAGTGCAACTTCGGGATAGTGGAATCCACCAGTTTATCCCAATGGATTAAGTTCATATGATACTTGGCTATTGAGAGCCTACTCGTCTTTGAAGGGCCCTTTTTTGCCGCACAGTAGTGTAACACCCAATACAAAAATAGAATAGGATCGAGTAGCGAAGAGAGCTGCCAGCCAGCGAATCTGCCAACAGAAGGCAAGCATGCAAAAAAAGTTTGCAGCGTACCTGCTCGTTAATTATTCACTATACAAATATTTCCAATTAACGTATAATGATGCCCTCACAATTCCTCCTATTTCTATTTACCGGAAAGGGGGCCCTCCGTGTTTTTTCGAAAATGCTTCCTCATTGTGCTTTTCATCCTTCTGATCTCCCCAGCAGCTTGGGGAGAAGATCTGATTCACCTCTGGAGCCAGCGGTTTGGGGATGGGAACGGTCAGTTTGGGCGCAGCGTCACGGTTGATAATTTGGGGAATGTAATCGTTACCGGTTACTTCTCGGGTACCGTGGATTTTGGCGGTGGACCGCTAACGAGTGCGGGAAGTTCGGACATCTTCGTGGCGAAGTTCGACCCCTGCGGCACTCACATCTGGAGCCACCGCTTCGGCGATGCGGATGGTCAGTTTGCATTGAGCTGCACCGTCGATAGTATGGGCAACATCGTCGTGACTGGAGAATTCTGGGGTACAGTCGATTTTGGCGGCGAACCGCTAACGAGTGCGGGTGCCAAGGACATTTACGTAGCGAAGTTCGACGCCAGTGGCAATCACCTCTGGAGCCAGCGGTTCGGCGATGCGGGTAGTCAGGTTGCTTGGAGCATCACAACCGATAGCCCGGGGAGCGTCATCGTGACGGGGTACTTCGATAATACCGTGGACTTTGGCGGCGGGATACTGACGAGTGCGGGACTTCTGGACATCTTTGTGGTGAAGTTCGATTCCGGTGGCAATCACCTCTGGAGCCAGCGGTTCGGCGATGCGACTAACCAGCGAGCGTACAGCGTCACAGTAGACGATTCGGGGAACGTCGTCGTGACGGGATTCCTCGAAGGCACCGTTGACTTTGGCGGTGGGATACTGACGAGTGCGGGACTTGAGGACATCTTTGTGGCGAAATTCGATCCCGGTGGCAATCACCTCTGGAGCCGGCACTTCGGCGATGCCGGTTATCAGGTTGCCTGGAGCATCGTCACCGACGGTTCAGGGAACGTCATCATAACTGGGCACTTCAATAATACCGTGGACTTTGGCGGCGGACCGTTAACGGGCGCGGGAGGTACTGATATTTTTGTGGCGAAGTTTGACTCCAGCGGAAATCACGTCTGGAGCCAGCGATTCGGCGATTCGACTAGTCAGGATGCATATAGCGTCGCAGTCGACGGTTCGGGGAACGTGGTCGTGACCGGGTACTTCGTTGGCACCGTGGACTTCGGCGGCGGACCACTAACGAGCGCGGGATATAATGACATCTATGTAGCAAAGTTCGATTCCGGGGGCAACCACATCTGGAGCCAGCGGTTCGGCGATTCGGATGATCAGCTTGCGGAAAGCGTCGTAGCTGATGGTTCCGGGAACGTTGTCGTGACCGGGTACTTCATGGGTACCGTGGACTTCGGGGGCGGGCCGTTAACTAGTGTAGCACTAGATGATATTTTTCTAGTGAAATTCGGCCTCACGGGAATGGACTATATGGTAACCAACACGGGCGATAGCGGATGTGGATCCCTCCGACAAGCGATCACCTGCGCGAACGCCGATACTAGCATGAACAACATCATCTTTGACATTCCCGGTCCCGGGCCGCATACGATCCAACCAGACTCTGCTTTGCCGTATCTCACCAGTCCGGACGTCATCGACGGATACACCCAGCCGGGAGCGGCTCCCAATACCAGCGGCCCTTTTATTCCCGGCAACGCTGTGCTCAAAATAGAGCTTAGTGGAGCCGGTCTTCCGCCCAATGATTATTCCAATGGTCTCCTACTTGCTGGAGATTCCACTGTAGTGCGGGGACTGGTAATAAACAGCTGGCCTGGGGCAGGGATTTCTGTGAGTTCTGACTACAATATTATCGAAGGGAATTACATCGGAACGGATACCTCAGGCACCGTGGCATTAGCGAATCGTGACGGTATAATACTTTTAAATAATATCACGGGCAATCGAATTGGTGGCACATCACCCGGGGAGCGAAACATCATATCCGCGAGTCTCGAACATAATATCGTTTTGACCTTTGGCTCGAATGGGACCCAAATAGAGGGCAATTTCATTGGAACGGATGTAACGGGCACGCTCGCGGTGGGGAGCGCCGGACACGGCATTGCGATAACCAACGCATGGGATAACACCATTGGCGGATTCGAAGCGGGTGCAGGAAATATCATTGCGTTTAATGGTTTCCGCGGGATTAGTCCGATCAGCAACATGGCCACGGGAAATGCTATCCATTCAAATCGAATTTTCTCCAACGGGGATCTCGGGATCAACCTTGGCCCGGACTACGTCACGCCCAACGATCCGGGTGATTTTGACATCGGACCAAATAATTACCAGAACTTCCCAGTGCTGACCTCTGCGGATGTCACTGGAAGTAGTGTGACGATTGAAGGATCGCTCAACAGCGGCGCAAGCCAGCCGTTTACGATCGAGTTCTTTTCGAATGGGGCTTGCGATCCAATGGGCTATGGGGAAGGAGAAAACCCGTTGGATACCATTTCTGTGGTAACGGACATGTCGGGAGATGCATCGTTTACCGATACGCTCCAAGTCGTCATACTGCCAGGATCATACATTACCGCGACTGCAACCGATTCAAGCGGTAACACATCTGAATTCTCTGCCTGCATCCTGTCTATCAACACACCTCCGGGATCAAATGTTGCCGTGCAGCCGACAGACTCGATCACCGGGACGACACCCGTCACGGTGACGTTTGACAGCGTCGAAGTTGCCGGGAATACGACGTTGACGACAACGGACTCGGGGCCTCCTGTTCCGGGCACGTTCATTGTCGGTGACTCGGCAACTTATTACCATCTCTCAACAACGGCCGATTACACAGGCACGATCGAGGTATGCATCGAATACGACGAGGCCACCATCCCCAGTCCCGAAGACTCGCTCCGATTGCTTCACTACGATGAGTCGCTGATCCCACCGGATTATGTGGACAACACAACGAGCCTCGATACGCTTCTCAATATCATATGTGGTGTAGTGGATTCACTCTCACCGTTTGTGTTAGCCGTTCCAACACCGGGAACAGGGGTTTTTGATCACGTTATTCCCTCTCGGTATGCGCTCTATCAAAATGTCCCCAACCCATTCAATCCATCGACGGTCATTCGATACGACGTTCCCCAAGGCGGTGGGATCGTAAAGCTCGCCATCTATGACGTTACCGGCCGCTTGATAAAAACATTGGTAAATGAGCACAACAATGCGGGCAGAAAACGGGCGACCTGGGATGGTCGGAACAACGATGGCGTATCGGTTGCATCGGGTATTTACTTTTATAGAATGCAAGCCGCGAACTTCACTGCGACCCGCAAGATGCTGTTTCTGAAGTAACGGGGGCATTTATATATTTTCATATGTAAGGGCTTCCATACGGAAACCGCTCACATCATTGTGAGCGGTTTTTCTTAGCAGATAAACGTAGCAACCAAGGCGTGGGCTGTATTTTGTTGGGCGATAATAATCAAATTGATGCACAGCCAGGGATTCGAATCCCGAATCGTCTAATTGAGAGTTTGAGACCGCTCGAGAAGCGCAAGCCATAAAAAAAGTGAGAATTATTTTATCCCATGCTTGACAGCAGCTGGACCCATATCATTTTAGAAGAACGATCTTACGATGATCGCTCCGGCCTGCCCACCGCAGACGGACGAAGTATACGCCGCTGGCCATGGCGTTCCCGCCACCGTCGGTACCGTTCCAACGAACTTCGTGCGTGCCCGCCGTTTGATAGCCATCCACCAGTTTTCTAACCAACTTGCCCTGCACGTCGTATATGGCAAGCTGAATATCCTGGTTACTGTCCAGGTCGTAGACCAAAGTGACCGATGGATTAAACGGATTAGGATGAGCGGAACGAAGCGCCGTTACCGTGGGCAAGGTATACTCCGGACCATCATCGATACCCGTCGGCGGCCCTTGATGCTCATAGGCACCCATATCCACGTTGGCTCCATAGATCCGGGGATTGCCCTCAAGATCGGTCGTAACTCCGAGCGGCACGGCCGTATTATCGCCCGCATTGATGCCCGGCGACGAAGAATATATCGCTAAGGGGGTGTTTGGGAAGTCGGCGCCTTTGAACATCGGATCGGCATCGATGTTGTTGCCGGCGTCGATGCAACCAGATGGAAGACCCCCCTCGATGAGCGAATGGGAGATGATCGTCGTGCTCGAATAAACATAGATTTCATCACCGGCTGTCGCTGCGGAATTGCCCCATAGGATAGTGTTAGTAAGCGTCGCATTGTTTAAGTTGTTGTAAATCCCCCCACCACGGTTACTAGCGATATTCCCCGAAAAACTCACGTTGACGAGCATAAAATCGTTCTGGGTGTTGAACATCCCGCCGCCATCATTGGCGGTGTTCTGCGAAAAAACAATATTCGTAAGCTCCGGATTGCAGCCGGCTTCAGAGTATATACCACCGCCGTATCTGCTCGCGAGATTTCCCGAAAAGGTCACGTTGACGAGCACAGGATCGGTAGCGCTGGTGTTGAACATCCCGCCACCGTCTCTGCTGGAATTCCCCAAGAAGATAACTTCAGTCAATAGTGATTGACTATTCGAGCCTGAGTTGAACATTCCACCACCGCTTCGATTCGCGGAATTCCCGGAAAAGGTCACATGCGTAAGTTCCGCGTTTCCACCGATACTTAATCCACCGCCATCGTTAAGGCTTGAATTATTTAAAAAGATCACATTTGTCAGCACCGAATTGCAGGCAGCGCCGGACATCCCACCACCATGGAAACGTGCGTAGTTTTCCGAAATGATCGCGTTTGCGATCGAAGGGCTGCCGTTTAGGATGTATATACCGCCGCCGTTGGATGTTGACGTAGAGTCTGACCTGCCCCTCGTTACGGTAAACCCATCGAGAACCGCTGTGGCATCTGCCCCGCTCCCGTTGACGACGTGATAGCTGTTGTCCGTGTCGCTGTCCGAGACTCCAATGTCGCCACTGAGAATGGTGGGGTGAGCGTCAGGATCACGCTCGCTGCGCATCGTTTCTGTGCCCTCAAATCCGCCGTAAATTTCAACGCCGCTGTAAAGCCGGAATGTCGCCGAACGATCACTCCCGCCCGTCGGTTTATACGTCCCCTCTGCGACCCAGATTTCGGTCACCGAGCAGGTCACTGGAGCCCCGACAAGCCAGTTGAGGGCATCGCGAAGCTCGGTAAAAGCATCGCCCCAGGAACTACCGTCCGCAGACCCATTGGCGTCGACATCCACGTATAGTTTCTCGCCCACAGGGCAGGCAGCGACATGTTGAGCGTAGATATCCCCCGCATCGCTCCGCCTGTCTTCCCATGCGATAATTGCTCCACCTGAACCATCGGATGCCACGGTTGCCCAAGGATTATCGCTCGTCGTGGGACTAACAGCGACGCCGTTCACTGCCCACTGCACGTTACCGAGACCATTTACGTGCTGTGTGTAGATGACCGAAGCTCCGCCAACTCCCGAATAATCCAACCAGGCGATTATCGCGCCCCCCGAACCATCGAAGGTGACGACAGGCACTGCCTGATGGTCTGACGTGGTGCTGATCGCCACACCGCTGGACCCCCACTTATAAATCCCCGAACCATCCACCCGCTGCGCGTAGATGTCTCCCGAGGTGCCGCTTCGCTCGTCTTGCCACGTGATAATCGCCCCGCCGGTGCCATCTGAAGTTATCGCCGGATTATATTGGCCGCAGCACACCGTAGGGGTCAGCCTAACGCCGTTGACCGTCCACTGGACGTTGCCGGATCCATCCACCCGCTGCGCGTAAATTCTCTCATACTCCTGTCCGGCTCGCGCGTCCTCCCACGTGATAATCGCCCCGCCTGAACCATCGGATACGATGAAGGGTTTTAATTGGATCCCATACTCGTTGCACACAGGGACGCCATTGACTGTCCACTGGACGTTGCCCGATCCATCCACCCGCTGCGCGTAGATGTCAAAATAGGTGGTAGCTACGGCTCGCCTATCAATCCAGGTGATAATCGCCCCGCCTGAACCATCGGACTCAAGTTGGACTGGCCCGCCTTGAATGTCGGTTTCCGTACATATCGGAATGCCATTGGCCGTCCACTGGACGGTGCCCAAACCGTCCACCCGCTGCGCGTAGATGTCTCCCAAGACATCGCTTCGCTCGTCTTGCCACGTGATAATCGCGCCACCTAATCCATCTGAGGTGAGTGCTGGGTGCTCTTGAATGCCTGACGCGGTACAAATCGCCACTCCGTTCACAGTCCACAGGACGTTACCCGATCCATCCACCCGTTGCGCGTAGATGTCACTACCACTTCTCGAGTCCTGCCACACGATAATTGCACCATCCAACCCATCGGACACGAGAGCGGGATTAGCCCCATTTGCCGCGCATATAACTTCACCATTGACTGTCCACAGGACGTTGCCGGATCCATCCACCCGCTGTGCGTAGATTCCAGAACCGCTTCTCAGGTCATGCCACGCGATGATCACACCGCCCGAACCATCAGATATCACTTGCGGGTTATCCTGCTCATTCAATGCGGTGCACACCGGAGTCCCGTCAGGGATCCATTGTGCCGAAGCAACACAAGGTAAAAGAACGAATAAGACTGCGTAAACGAGTAGGACTCCTATGACGCTCTGGAAACTCTTCATGTCCCCCTCCTCTGTGGGATTGACAGACTGATGTTGAATGCCAAAAGCTCCTAAAGCTGAATGGATGCATATCTAAATCATCGTTCCAAGGCAGCCGCCAGCTCTACACAGCTACCGGGAGCACGTAATCCCTGCCAAACTCATTTCGAATAGTAAGAATTTCAACTCACCCGTGATCTTGTGCCTCCATGCAGTGGTGATGGGTGTGCCTTTATCTTCGGTGGTCATAAGATCCTCGGTGCATTGTGTCCGATAACTTGAGTGGGAAGCACAGAATGGGCGAAAATGAGAAAAACAAACAAGATTGTGGGGAGGGAGGAAGTGTTTCGCACGGATTCCTCTATCTGGCTAATACAAAATCAAAATGACTATTAAAAGAATGGAGGGGATTATATCCGATATGCCTTATTAAGTCAATACCGTTTTCAGAAACTACCGCCAAACGAGTAAAAGAAGAATTTCCATCACTGGAGTAAATATGACGATCTGCCATCAGCTTATTGCAGAGCTTTCAAAAACTCATAGAAGCGCGAGAGCAAGATTTCCCACACAACGTTTGGACTGAATACGATCAAACTCCTCCAGAGCATTAAAAACGACAAAGGCTTGTCATTTATTGAAGAAATTCATCTATTACCAAGCGATTATCAGGTATAATTATGCGTTGCTAACCGGGAGGAACTATTTCCATTGCTAGGGTTCTCATTTTTTCAACGCCCTCTTATTGACAGCAAGCCTTAACCGCACACTTCAATAGGAACCAGATTGATGTTTCACCTTCTATGAAAAGGGAACATCATGCCCTCGCATCCTTCCAGAAATCATACCCACCAAGCAAACATACGACCGATTTTTCCTGCACCCGTTATCAAGGCCAGAGATCACTTCAATGAGTACGGCACTGGAGTAGAGCATGGGGGTACCTCGCGCTTATTGCTCGACAGTTTTAATGATTTAAACTCTATTTTGATCAATCCCACGCCCTTTCAAGCGATAGCTATAAACGAGAGGTAAAGGGTGCGTCCGACCATGCAATAACCGGTCGAGTCGGCACCATTACACATATATGCCCTGAGTACGATCTTCTATCTCACGTTTCCATCAGATTGGAGGGACGTCATGTACGTACGATTTATGAGAAGGCCTTACGCTAAGCTACTTGGTTTTGCGTTTCTGCTGGTGCTGCAAATTTGGGCATCCGGCCTCATTGCCAAGCCCCCAGGACGCATGCACTACCAGGGATTCCTGTCCGACCCGACGGGCGTACCAGTGCCCGACAGCACCTATTCGATTAAGTTCACCTTCTATGACGCCGAGACCGGCGGCTCTTCGATCTGGACGGAAACCCAAAGCGTGTCCACCAAGAGCGGCTACTTCAGCGTGCTCCTGGGGAAGATCAATGCACTGGCCGACTCGATCTTCGAAGACACCCTGTGGCTGGCACTTCAGATCGGGACCAACCCGGAAATGCCTCCCAGCCTTCTTGCTTCGGTTCCCTACTCTCACAGGGCGGCGGTGGCAGATCAGGTCGCGCAAAATTCAGTTGGGCGCGAACACATCAAGTTGACCATTTGATGGACATCCTCCGCTTCCTCGGGCATGTCATAGAAGACCCCGTGGGAATCGAGGAGCCGTCCCGGTTTGTCAACGCGCTTCATCAGAATTATCCGAATCCGTTCAATCCGATAACGACCGTTGTGTTTTCTCTCAAGGAAAAAGCGCACGTAAGTCTAAAGATATACAACGTGGTGGGGCAGCTCGTCCGGATACTCGTAAACGAAGAGCGCGGACCGGGAGAGTACGATGTGATATGGAAGCGTCGAAATGACAGAGGCGAGCCGGTGGCGAGCGGCGTGGATTTCTACAGAATGGTCAGGAAGAATTTCACGGACACAAAGAAGATGGTGATCATAAAGTGATGCGGATCCGTCCAGCATAAAGCATGTTATTGTTCAAGGGGAGAGCAGGTTACCTATGATCATTGGAATCATATTCATAGTACGCCGCAGGTTCATCGGATTTGGAGCGCGAAAACGTTTTCAGAGAGTCTTGGAAGACTGATCTCCCAAATCTTCATTTGAATACACTACATAACTATAGCTGCCCTTGAACGTTAACTCTTTTGATTTAAAAACGATGCAACGTTCCTCGATGATATTACTATGCACAGGATTATGATAAATGATCAAGATTCTTCTGGGTTGCATCTCAAGAGATGCGGCTATATTGTCAAGCACTCTGCTCATCACAACACCATCGAAAGGATTATACATGAAAAATACATTGTCTTCTTTGTTGATAACATAATCGACAACATCAGATTCTATAATGCGAAATTCCGTTTTGACTCCCGTTCTATTCTGATAGACAATGTAATTACTCCTGGCGACTGCGCAAAATTCAGGAGCGAAATCAACGCCTCTGACTTTCGCAAACCCAAATTCGGAAGCTAATAATAGTACGCGGCCCTTGCCGCATCCGAAGTCAACAAATACACCATTAGCTGGAATCATTGATTCAATACATTGAAATACCTTCCTCATATTTTTTTATATTGGTTGCCTGATATCGGACGCCTCTGTTGATGTTATCACTTTCAATGGCTAAGCTATTCAAGTCTGCCCACAATCTAGTATCTGTTCCATATTTAACGTCAAAATAGAAATCATCAATCTGTAGGAATACCAGACCTTCTGAGACACAT
>JABAOC010007921.1_pt3 | contig 68291 bp, 48 predicted proteins | sample 7062161 | NCBI WGS metagenome assembly JABAOC01 (sample SAMN14538625, study PRJNA623070) | marine sediment metagenome | biome: marine biome [ENVO:00000428]; feature: marine pelagic biome [ENVO:01000023]; material: deep marine sediment [ENVO:00002113] | place: India: Gulf of Khambhat ... | reverse complement strand
GACCTTTGAGGTCTTTCTACCGTTCATTAGAAGTAAAGAATCTCTTATCGTATCTTAAAATATTGAGTTCTTCACTGCGCTTTGCTCCGTTCAGAATGACAAACTACCCTTTTTAAATTGGTCTCAAGGATATTTTGAAAAAACATTTAGAATCCGGAAAATCTTGTTAATCTTGTCAAATGTAATAAAATCTTATTAGTATCTAAACCATGGCATAGCTGTAATCAAAAAATAGCGTATTGATGAAATAAAAAAAATTATATTTTAACTGATGAGTACATAAAATATTTCTTGCCCAAAAAACAAAGATTTGAACTGTAAGGATATATGAATATTGAAGATTACATATCTCCTGAAGCAATCGAGTTTATCCGATCAGCCATTCAAGAAGCAGATGGGAATGAAGTTTTCTTCATCGGGAAGACGGATGATTTGCTGATTGTTGATGATATCTCAGTGATTGCCCGAGGGAATGATTTTGCTGTACCCGTCGTCAGGGAAGTTGCTTCCAAAAGTGATGTCATCATTCATAATCACCCTTCTGGTGGATTAACACCCTCTCAGAACGATCTGGCAATCGCTCATGATCTGGCGAAGGATGAAGTCGCCAGTTACATTGTGAATAACGAAGGCGATGATATTTATGTTATGATTGAGCCTTTTGACAAAATAGAAAAGGTAGCGATCGACGCTGAGGAGATGACTGAGACGCTATCGCCTGGAGGAATTGTTTCAGAAAAGTTGCGGGGCTATGAATATCGTCCTCAGCAGTTGCAGATGATCAATAAAGTTTCAGAGGCTTTTAACGATCAAAAAATTGCAATCATCGAGGCTGGTACTGGCGTGGGCAAATCATTGGCTTATTTGATTCCCGCCATTCATTGGGCGACACAAAATAATGAACGATGCGTGGTTTCTACCAATACCATAAATCTTCAAGAACAGTTAATTAAGAAAGACATTCCATTTCTAAAAAAGGTGTTAGGCATTGAATTTGATTCGGTTTTAGTCAAGGGCAGAGGAAATTATATCTGTCTTCGAAAAGTGCAAGCTCTGGAAACTGATCAGGATTTTTTATTCGAAGAAGCAAACCAGGATGAAGTTAAATTGATCATTAAATGGTCAAAAGTGACCAGAGATGGCAGCAAATCCGATCTGAATTTTGTTCCAAACAGCGCCGTGTGGGAGCAGGTCTGTTCGGAGAGCGATAGTTGCTTACGGTCGAGATGCGAATTTTTTCAAAAGTGTTTTGTAACCAGGGCTCGACGCAGAGCAAATAAAGCACATATTCTGGTAGTGAATCATCATTTGCTGTTTTCCGATCTGGCTGTCCAGGCAACTGGCGCGGATGTAGCAGTATTGCCCAAATATGATCATATTGTATTCGATGAAGCGCATAATATTGAAGATGTCGCCACCGATTATTTCGGCGCTGGGATTACCAGAACTGGAATTGCTCGAATCGTTCGCAGACTCCATGCTCAAATAGAAAATAAAATCACTGGTTATCTGAATATCTTTGTTAATAAATTAAGGTTTGCTTATGCGAAACATCACCTGGAAGAGTTTAAAACCGCAATAGATAGAATTGAAACGGAGCTTATCCCCCGCTGTGAGGTTATCCTTCAATTCAATGATGATGTGATGACGACGCTCGGTCTATTTGTTTTAGAATATGATAAGAACGGGCAGAATGAAGCCAAAGTGCGAATCAGCTCAAATGTCCGAAAGATGAATGTCTGGCAAGCGGACATCATTCCTCAATTTAAAAATTTTATCCAGTTGCTCAATCGATTTTGCAGTGATTTATCCTCCGTATTAGATAAAGTTGAATTTGCCAATATTAAATTAGAAAAACAGATACTTTACACCCTGGTCGATCTGCAAACGCAGCGAAATCGAATTAAGGCAGTTATTGATGTGATTGAACAAATCATTTTAAAAGATGATCAGAAGAACGTTCGTTGGATTGAAGTCGCAAAACGCAGAACGACCAAAGATATTGTTCGGTTGCGAATCGCTCCGCTTGAAATAGCAGAATCAATGAATGAACTGGTTTATAATAATTATAAAACAGTGATTATGACTTCAGCGACGTTAACCATTGCAGGACAAAGGGGCAGAAGCGAATTCGATTATTTGCTTCGGCAACTTGGTTTAAACCTGGTGGAAAAGTCAAAATTAATTACCGCAAAGAGTCCCGCCCCTTTTGATTATAAGAAACAGGCGATCATTGCCATCCCATTAGATGTTCCCAATCCTGATTCGTCGGAATTTTCAAAAGTCATTTCTGACGCTATTTTTGATTCATTAAAAATCTCAGAAGGCAGAGCTTTTATATTATTCACTTCTTATGGCTTACTTAACAAGGTCTATCAAGCGTTAGAACCACGATTAGCGAAAATCGGCATCGCATCATTGAAGCAGGGACAACAGAATCGACATCAGTTGTTGGAAATGTTTAAAAAAGATAAGACCTCTATCTTATTTGGAACGGATAGTTTTTGGCAAGGCGTGGATGTCGAGGGAGATGCCTTGGAAAGCGTTATCATCACAAAGTTGCCCTTTAAAGTACCCTCTGAGCCAATTGTTGAAGCCCGGGTAGAAGCGATTGAGCGGCTTGGGGGAAATGCGTTTATGGAATATTCTGTGCCCCAGGCGGTGATAAAACTTAAGCAAGGTTTTGGTCGATTAATAAGAAAAAAAACCGATCGCGGATCGGTATTGATTTTGGATCGACGAATTATTGAAAAATCATACGGTCGGATATTTCTTCAATCCCTCCCTGATTCAAGAATTGTTGATGGCCCACTGCATCATGTTTTAGAAGAAGTTAGACAATTCTTTCATAACCTGCGTAATCTCTCTTTTTGAATTAATAAGATTAAATTATTGAAATATATTTTGAAAATAAATGGTCAGGAATAATAGTTGCTAAGTTTCTCATAGTGTAATACCAGTTCATGAGTTGAACCATTTAATTTTATTTAAAACAAATAACTGAGAGGCGTATCTTATGAAAAGCAACTTATTTGTACGTGTCAAAGGGAAACAGTATGGACCTTTAACAACTACTGAATTGCGAATTCTGGTACGGAAAGGAAAATTCTCCTTAAATGATTCTGTGTGGTTAGAAGAAGATGATGAATGGGTAAAAGCAGAACAACTGGAACAAGTTAGAAAGCTTTTTGATATTGATGTATTAGAGGAATGTGAACGAAAAGTGATGGCAATCGGCAGTGGAAAAGGTGGTGTTGGGAAAACTGTTCTTACAGCTTCGCTCGGTATTGGCCTTGCCGCCTTAGGAAAGGAGGTTATTCTGATTGATGCTGATTTTGGAGGGGCCAACTTACATACTTGTATGGGATTCCTGGAGCCGAAATATACATTCCTTGATTATTATACATTGGAAAGAGAAAATCTTGAAGATATTATTTTAGATTCACCAATTGATAATTTAAAATTGATCAGTGGTGCCTGTGGTACATTAGGGATGGCTAATCCCAAATATAGCCAGAAGCAGAAACTCATTCGTGATCTAAGAAATTTAAATGCAGACTATATCATTATGGACCTGGCGGCTGGGACATCATACAATGTTATCGATTTTTTTCTGGCGGTTGATGAAGGAATTGTGGTAACCATTCCAGAGCCAACTGCTATTCAAGAAGCTTTTGATTTTATCAAATTATGCTTAATCAGAAAATTGCAACAAGCTTTTAGAAATGAATCCGAAATTCTCTCACTGCTGGAAATTGAAGGTTATAATAACCTAACACAATTAACTGTTCCGATTATAGACTTGCTTGAAAAAGCCCACAAGACAAGTGCAGAAATGGCTCAGCGTATTGAACATGAATTGAGTACCTTTTGTCCCCGACTTATTTTAAACATGGTAATGGAACCTGATGAAATTAAGGAGGGGATGTCCATTAAAACTGCGGCAGCAGATTTGCTCTCAATTGATATTGACTACACAGGTTACATCGAGTATGATGAGCACATACGAGGATCAGTGAAAGACTTAAGGCCGTTTATCCTTCACAACCCAACCTCCACTGCTTCTCGCAATATTGCCAAAATTATTACCATTAAGTTGCTTAAAAAGAATCGAATTGAATCTTACTTCAGAAATTGGCAGATGCGACGTCAAGTTAAATCACAATCTGGTGAGTATCCATCAGCAGGTGAACGTGAAAGTGATATGATTTGTTCGATTAAATGTTTTTACTGGGATGATTGCGAGTTTCAGAACGGTGGTATGCCCTGTCGCATTCGACATCTGGAGCCGATTTTTAAAATCTAATACTATTTTCTAGAACAAAAGAATATTAGAGTAATTGGACAGGATTCTCAGTATTTTCATGATAAAATGATTTTTTATCAAGTTAAATCATGCGAATACTATCTAAATATTTGATTGTCAGGATTAGGCTGCACAATTTTTTATGGTGGCTTCGCTACGTCATGCTTACCATAGACGAATAACATAGATTGATCGTAGGAGTGAGGATTACAAAATAAAACATCCAGCCCTTTTTAAAAAGTTGTATGCTAACTTTTTCCTTCTTATTATCTTAACATCGGTTATATTTTCCCTACATAATTCAATAAATGTAACAAATTTTTGAATTCAACATGCGCAAATCCAATTTATTTTCGTATATAACAGTTATATGATTTTACCATTTTAACATAATGGGAACTTTATTTATTGTACTGCTTTTAAAAATTCTTAATTCGTAGAGTTTCTTTATTAATAGTTAATGGAAAGGTAAAGCATGGATGTGATTGTTGAAAATCCACATCAAATTAGAAGTGCAGAAATTATTGTGGGAATTCCTTCGTATAACGAAGTAGATAACATTGCCTATCCAACGGATGTCGCCGGTCGGGCCCTTGCCGATTACTTTCCTGAGAGAAAGTCAGTGATTATCAATGTTGATAATAATTCACTAGATGGAACGAAAGAAGCGTTTTTAAGAGCCCCAATAAAAATACCCAAAATTTATATCTCAACGCCACCGGAAGTAAAAGGGAAAGGAAATAATTTCCTCAACTTATTTAAAGCAGCAGTGGAACTTAATGCAAAGGCCATAGTGGTTGTTGATGCGGATTTAAAAAGCATAACACCCAATTGGATAAAGTACTTAGGCGAACCATTGATAAATAATTTTGATTTTGTCGCTCCAGTTTATGTCCGACATAAGTACGATGGTACCATAACCAATCATATTGCTTATCCATTATTGAGAACACTGTTTGGATTGCGAGTGCGACAGCCTATCGGAGGGGATTTTGGATTTTCCGGGAAATTAGCTCGTGCCTTTTTATCAGAGAAATTATGGAATGATAAAATCGCTAATTTCGGAATTGATATCTGGATGACAACAATTGCCATTGCTCGCCATTTTAACGTGTGTCAGGCGTTTCTCGGCACTCCAAAAGTTCACCGACCCAAAGATCCAGCAGAAGATCTAACGATGATGTTCACACAGGTTGTCTCAACCTTATTCGATTTGATGATTGACTTTGAATATTTATGGAAAGACACTCATGAAAGCCGTCCCAGCAGCATTTATGGATTTGGAATGGGTGTGGAAGAAAAACCGCCAGCAGTCGAAGTGAATACTGAGAAACTGCATCAGAGTTTTATTTCTGGGTTTGAAAAGTACGGCGATATTTGGGAAAAAATTATCCCCTTGCCAGAGTACAATGAAATCTTAAAATACAAAAAAATTAAAAATAAGAATAGCTTTTATTATCCAAGTAGTCTATGGGCAAGAATTTTATTCAGCTTTGCGGTAGCTTATAAAAGCAATAGTAGTATCGATCGAACGAAAATCATGGAAGCGTTAATTCCTTTTTATCATTCCAGAGTTTTATCCTACATAAATAGAACAAAGGATTGGGAGGTCAGAGAAGCTGAGGAGTATTTGGAAAATATTAGTCGAGTTTTTGAGAAGGAAAAATATTACCTGTTAGAACAGTGGAATGGAATAGAGAAAAATTTAGCAAGCAGGCTGTTTAAATAACTATATCAGTAACTTTTTGTGGATCAGAATATAGCTTTAAAAAAGAGAAGGCTTTCTTCTGATTTAAAATTTTTGGACATCGACCCGTTCATACCGACAAATTACTCCCCAATGTTAATGCTAACAAATTATTGACTAAAGAAAATGTGAAATTTGAATTAATCTGTAAGGATTTTAGTCTTTGGCTTCAAAATACAAGGTTTAGTTCATGACTTCTCCATTTGTAAAATAAAAAGAACACCGTAATTTTCTTGACCTAATGATATTGTACATTTTCCTTTCTAAGATTTCTTCAACTGATAATGATTTCTCCTATAATAGCAAATGTAAAAAATTTTTAAAAAGAATTAAATAAAGAAAACTCTTTATTTTTGTTAGATAAATTATTATATTACAGCGTCGAAGTGAAAAGTGAATTTTATATAAAGAGGGAATAAAATGATTAGAAATGATAATCTAACTACGATGCGAACAGAGGCTCTGGATATTTTCGATGCTTCTTTAAAGGCCGTTGATCCGATCAATGCTGTTAAAAGATTTTTAAAAAGAAAAGACCATCGTCTAGTTATTCAGGAAAATTTTTTTGATTTGAAATCCTTCGATGGTGTTTCTTTAATCGGCTTTGGCAAAGCTGCGGCAGCGATGGCCAGAGGCGTGGAAGAAATTTTGGGTAATGATCTCAAGTCCGGAATCGTTAGCGTTAAGTATGGTCATCTGGAGAAAGTATCCTCTAAAATTAAAATCAATGAGGCTGATCATCCTGTGCCTGATGAGGCGGGAATGACAGGAGCAAAGGAAATTGTTGATTTTCTAAAGCAACGAGGCGAAAAAGATCTGGTTATTTGTGTTATCTCAGGTGGTGGCTCTGCTCTTTTCCCCTTGCCATATAAAGGAATCTCTTTAGCTGAAAAACAGGAAACGACCAAATTATTATTAGCATGCGGTGCTGATATCAAAGAAATAAATGCCATTCGGAAACATATATCCCAGGTAAAAGGCGGGCAATTGGCAAGGTTAGCGCAGCCAGCGACATTGCTAACGCTTATTCTTTCAGATGTCATTGGGGACCCGCTTGATAGTATTGCTTCCGGTCCTGCCGTATCTGATCAGACGACATTTGAAGACTGTTGGGCGATTCTCAAAAAATATGATTTGTTGGGCAAAATTCCATGGGCAGTGGAACATCATATAAAATCTGGTGTTGAAAATTTGATACCAGATACACCAAAAATGGATGATCCTGCATTCTCAAAAACTCATAATTTCATAGTCGGAAGCAATTGGGAAGCGGTAGCTGCTGCGAGGGAATTTGCTCAAAAATTAGGGTATAATACAATGATATTATCCACATTTGTAGAGGGTGAGACGAAGGAAGTGGCTCGCGTCCATGCAGCTACGGCAAAAGAAGTAAGAAAAACCGGAAATCCAATAAGTGCGCCTGCTTGTATCATTTCAGGAGGAGAAACAACCGTAACCATTCGTGGAAATGGTCTTGGAGGCAGGAATCAGGAGTTTGTATTGGCTGCGGCAATGGATATTCAGGGGATGGAAAATGTGGTCGTTTTAAGTGCTGGCACAGATGGCACGGATGGTCCCACCGATGCTGCAGGGGCGATTGCTGATGGCGAAACAATTACAAGAGCTGAACAGTTAAATCTTTACACACTTAAGTATCTACAAAACAATGACTCCTATCATTATTTTGAAAAACTGAACGATCTAATCAAGACTGGTCCTACGAATACGAATGTTATGGACATCAGAATTATTTTAGTTAAATAGTTGGGCATTTTAGAATTGGCTTGTCGTAATGAAGTGGTAAAAGCTGAAAAAATCTAAATTCCAAACTCCAAATCTGATTTTTAAATTTTATGAAACTTATCTACTGAAAATATATTTTCAATTTGAAATTTTTAACAAAATAGACAAAGGTTTACAAGATGAACGAGGGAGGCTTACCAAAAGGTTACATTAAAAAATTGAGCGATGCATTTGTACGATACACTCAATTCAGTCAAAATACTTATATTCTAATCCTGGCAATTATCGTTGGAGTATTAGGTGGATTTGCAGCTATAGGATTCAGGAAGCTTATTGCAATATTTCAAAATTTAGCTATTGGCAGCTCTGGTGATGTCTTAGATGCACTGATACAATTGCCTTGGTACATAAAATTGATTGTACCAATCTGTGGTGCTTCAGTTGTTGGTCCTATGATCTATTTTTTTGCTCGTGAGGCTAAAGGTCATGGAGTGCCGGAGGTAATGCAAGCTGTTGCTCTTAACAATGGTGTGATTCGACCGCGAGTTGTGTTGGTGAAATCTATAGCATCTGCGATTACCATTGCAACAGGAGGCTCCGTTGGACGAGAAGGCCCAATTGTACAAATTGGTTCGGCATTTGCTTCGACAATTGGACAATGGATAAAAGTTTCGCCAGAGCGGCTAAAGGTTCTTGTTGGCTGTGGTGCCGCTGCAGGTATTGCGGCGACTTTCAACGCACCAATCGCAGGCGCATTTTTCGCTTTAGAAGTAATTATCGGGAATTTTGCTTTATCCAATTTCAGTCCAATAATTATATCTTCAGTCATGGCAACGGCTGTCTCAAGGGCATTTTTAGGCAATTATCCGGCATTTATTGTTCCTCAATATTCTCTTATTAGTATTTGGGAAATACCTCTCTATTTCATCTTAGGCATCGTAACAGGAGTTGTGGCAGTACTTTTTTCAAGTTTGGTCTATAAATCTGAAGAACTTTTTGATAAAGTACCAATCCCTGATTATTTAAAAAATCCCATCGGTGGTTTAATAATGGGTGTCGTGATCATATTCGTACCTTATGTTTACGGAGTTGGTTATGAAGCGATAAATTTAGCGTTAGCAGGAAAGCTTGTCTGGTATGTGGCTTTATCTTTAGTTTTTGTAAAAATTTTGGCGACAACGATTACATTGGGATCAGGTGGTTCAGGTGGAATTTTTGCCCCGTCTTTATTCCTTGGTGCAGTGACTGGTAGTACATTCGGCATACTTGTCAACCAGATATTTCCGAATACGACTTCCAATAGTGGTGCGTATGCAATGGTAGGCATGGGAGCAGTTGTTGCTGGTGCAACGCATGCTCCAATCACTTCGATCCTAATATTATTTGAACTTACTGGAGACTACAAAATCATTCTACCAGTGATGATTGCTTGCACAATCTCTACAATTTTAGCTAGAAGAATTAAAGAAGATTCTATTTATACGCAAAAATTATCTCGACGGGGTATTTCCCTCGATCAAGGTCGTGAAGAAATTATTATGAGGTCATTTTCAGTTGGTGATTTAATGGAGCCCGAAGCACCGACTATCGAAGAATGTAAAAGATTAAAAGAAATCATTAAAATTTTTATGACAAATAAAGAGCCTTACTATTATATTGTCACCGAGGAAGGCAATTTGGTGGGTTCGTTATCGACTCATTTAGTGAAAGATATCTTGAGCGCAGATGAGGATTTAGACCGTCTCATCATTGCACGAGATTTGTTGGTTCTGTCTGAAGCAGTGGTAACACCTGGTATGACATTAGCGGAATGCATGCATAAGTTTGAACGAGTTGAGAGTGAGCATTTACCCGTGATTGAAGGGAATGGTTCGAATAAATTAATTGGAGTTATTTCAAAGAAAGAGATCATTAAACTGTACAATCGAGAAATATTAAGAAAAGATGTATTGGGTGTAAAGTATGTTAGAGACCTGGGAACTGAAAAGTTTCGGAATTTAGTGCAATTGCCCAGTGATTTTAAGATTGATTTTGTGCCAGTCATCACGGGTTTTATTGGAAAGTCAATTAAAGAATTGGATATTCGAGCGAAAAATAAAGTTACCATACTTGCTGTGAAAAAGAAGCTTAGCGAAATTGGTTTGACCAGCGAGTTACCAGATCCTGACCGAATTTTTGAATTAGGAGATATTTTAGTTGTTGCGGGGAAACAAGATGATTTAAGTAGATTCAAAAAGATTGCGATGAAATCGACTTAGCAGGTGTAAGGATTATCCAAAGTGCCGCTATAAAATTAAAAATCTAAGTTACTTTACTTCAATAAGTTAAATATCGAAAATATAAAAAAACAAATTAAAAAATTCAAGCTTATCAAACAAAAGGTATAATACTCACATTAATAAAGTCTCAGAATATACATGAATGAGCTTAAGAAAGCAAAATTTTGGGGATCCTCAAGAATTTTAATTTTTAGCTTTTTATTGATTATATTGATTGGAACTTTATTATTGATGCTCCCAAAAGCGGTTCATGGCGATTCGTTGTCGTTCATAGATGCATTATTTACATCAACTTCTGCAACTTGCGTTACTGGACTTATTGTCGTAGATACTGGATCCAAATTTACCACTTTGGGTCAAATTATTATCTTGATGTTAATCCAATTAGGTGGACTGGGAATTATGACATTTTCTACTTTTCTAACTTTTTTAATCATAGGAAAATTTTCCCTGTCTGGACGTGATGTAATTCAAGAGACGCTAACTCAATCTCCCATTAAAAATATCGCGGGTCTACTAAAAACAATATTTTTGTTTACAATAATCATAGAATTGGCTGGTGCAATAGTATTAACCGTTTGTTTTTGGAATCAACTTCCAATTAGCAGAGCATTCTACTATGGAATTTTTCATTCAATTTCGGCTTTTTGTAATGCTGGGTTTGGTTTGTTTAAGAATAGTTTTATGGACTACCAGGGTGATTGGAAAATTAATTTTATTATCATCATATTAATTGTTTTGGGAGGTGTTGGTTTCATCGTTCTCAATGAATTAAAGCAATTTTTAGCCCCAAAAAATCAGAAAAAGGGAACAAGTTTTTCATTCCACTCGAAAATAGTGTTAATCATAACACTATTATTAATTGCAGGCGGTGCTTTAATAATATTTTTATTTGAATATGACAATGTACTTTCCCAAAAACCTTTAATTGTTAAGTTTCAGACATCTTTATTTCAATCAGTAACCAGCAGAACTGCTGGGTTTAATACTCTTGACATTTCTATGCTGACGAATTCAAGTTTATTTTTTATAATTATTTTAATGTTTGTCGGGGCCTCACCCGGGTCATGTGGAGGAGGAATTAAAACAACAACCGCAGGCGTTATTGCAGCCATGCTTAGAGCAAGGTTTCAAAATCATGAAGATGTGAATATTCTACATCGCCGAATTCCTGAAAATATCGTTTCCAAGTCCATATCTGTTACATTTTTTTCGATATTTATTATATTATTTTTTGCCATTGTATTAATGATCTTTGAACTGGGAGATTTATCCCACCAAGAAAGCCGTGGATTATTTTTAGAAACATTATTTGAGGTTGTATCTGCTTTTGGAACTGTTGGACTTTCTACAGGTTTAACACCTGGATTGTCAGTAATTGGAAAATTTATTATCGTTATGACAATGTTTATCGGACGGGTTGGCCCGCTTACGGTTGCTCTGGCAATCGGTAAAAAAGACTATCCCAAATTCCGATATGCACAGGAAAAAGTTTTAATTGGATAGTTATCAAATATGAGAAAATTCGCTATAATAGGTCTAAGCACTTTTGGATTTTATTTAAGTAAATATTTGGCTCAACGTGGTTTTGAAGTTATGGCTTTAGATGCGGATGAATCGCGAATCGAGAAAGTGAAGCATTTTGTCACCAAAGCGATTATTTTAGATGCCACGGATAAGAATGCACTTGACAGTCTTAGCATTATTGATTTTGATGTGGTCATTGTCAGTTTGGGGGACAGAATTGATGCCAGTATATTAGTCACACTTTATTTAAAAGAACTCGGTGTAAAAGAAATAATTGCCAAAGCTTCAACGGAAGATCACGGTAAAATACTGGATAGAATTGGAGCGACCACAGTTATTTTTCCGGAACGGGATGTTGCTTTTCGATTATCTCGAAGTTTAGAAAATATTAATGTATTGGATGCAGTACCACTAAGCCCAGGTGTGAGCATCTTAGAATTTGGACCGCCAAATTCATTTTTAGGAAAAACATTAAGAGAATTAGATTTGAGAAACCGATTCGGAGTTCAAGTCGTTGTGATAAAAGAGTTAGTCCCTGAAAACCTGGTTATTGTTCCACAACCAGACCATAAAATTAAAGATAGTGATATCCTGGTTGGGATTGGCAAAGATGAAGATTTTGAAAAATTATTAAATCAGAAATAGAATGATCTAACTGAATAGATGTTTAATAATACGTTCCAGGAGTTAGTTATGCAAGAAGGTAACTTCACCAGACTTAAAGATTTTGATGAAGTGGATGATGTGGTTATTCCTGATAAGTTACCAATTTTACCGCTTCGAGACTTCGTCGTTTTTCCATATATGGTTACACCTTTAATAATCGCACGTCCAAAATCGATGCGCCTGTTAGATAGTGTGATGCAAGGTGATAAATTAATTGGATTGGTGGCTCAAAAACAACCAGAAATAGAGGAACCGGATATTGACAATCTATTTCAATATGGCACCGTCGCTTATATTTTAAAGATGCTTCGATTCCCTGATGGAAGTTTACGTATTATAGTGCAAGGTCTATCACGAATTAAGATTAAAAGGTTTTTTCAGAAAGAACCCTATTTTATTTCCAGGATTACAAGACTTCATGATGAATTTGAAATGGATCTTGAGGTTCAGGCTCTAGCAAGAAACATTTCAAATCAATTCCAGCGAATTATCACATTGGTACCCCATTTCCCTGACGAGTTGCAAATTGCTGTGATGAATATGGATGATCCAGGGAGATTGACTGATTTATTAGCCTCCAATTTAAATCTATCGCTATTTGAAAAGGAAGATATTCTCGAGACTCTGAATATCAAAGATAGAATGGAAAAATTAACAATCTATCTTAATCGCGAATTAGAAGTTTTGGAAATGGGTTCAAAAATTCAGACCCAGGTCCAATCTGAGATGGGAAAAAACCAACGTGACTTTTACCTTCGTGAACAGTTGAAGGCCATTCAACGGGAACTAGGTGAGAGTGATGAGAGAACCGCTGAAATTAATGAACTTAGAAACAAAATTAGCGAAACCAAAATGTCAGAGCAGGCAGAGAAAGAGGCGTTACGTGAATTAGATCGATTGGCAAAAATGCCACCTGGTGCTGCGGAATATACGGTTTCCCGGACGTATATCGACTGGCTGATAAATTTACCATGGTCGAAGTCGACAGAAGATAATTTAGAGATTGATGAAGCAGAAAAAATACTTAATGACGACCATTATGATTTAGAGAAAGTTAAAGAAAGAATTCTGGAATATCTGGCTGTTCGAAAATTAAAACAGGATATGAAAGGACCTATCCTATGTTTTGTTGGTCCCCCTGGTGTTGGAAAAACCTCGTTAGGTCGTTCTATTGCTCGGGCTCTGAATCGTAAGTTCATTCGCATTTCCTTAGGAGGTGTCAGGGATGAAGCTGAAATTCGCGGACATCGACGGACCTATATTGGCTCCCTCCCTGGTCGGATTATTCAAGGGATTAAAAATGCTGGCTCAAATAATCCTGTGTTTATGTTGGATGAAGTTGACAAAATTGGACAGGATTTTCGTGGAGATCCTTCATCGGCTTTGTTAGAAGTTCTAGATCCAGAGCAAAATTTCTCCTTTTCCGACCATTATCTCGATGTTCCCTTTGACCTGTCCAAAGTGCTTTTTATCACCACGGCCAACTATCTAGATCCCATTCCACCGGCCTTGAGAGATCGAATGGAAGTTATTGAGTTGCCAGGTTATACCATAGAAGAAAAGATTCAAATCACGTTTCAATATTTGATTCCAAAGCAATTAGAGGGACATGGGTTATCGAAAAAACAGGTATCGTTTCAAAAAAGTGCCGTTAAATATATCATTTCTGATTATACACGCGAAGCCGGACTAAGAAATTTAGAGCGTGAGATAGCGAAAATCTGTCGCAAAGTTGCTAAACGAATTGCCTCTGGCAATAATGAAAGAATAATCGTAAATCGAAAAAATGTTTCAGAGTTTTTAGGTCCAGAAAGATTTTATTCAGAAATTGCCGAACGGATTACTGAACCCGGCATTGCGACGGGATTAGCCTGGACTCCGTATGGTGGCGATATTCTGTTTGTCGAGTGTAGCTTGATGAAGGGACAGAAGGGATTGATGCTTACGGGGCAAATGGGTGATGTTATGAAAGAATCAGCACAGGCCGCTTTAACTTATGTTCGATCTCGCTCAAGCAAGTTGGGAATTAATAAAAAGCAGATTGAAAATGGTGAAATCCATATTCACGTTCCCGCTGGTTCAATTCCAAAAGATGGTCCATCCGCAGGGATTACAATGGTAATTGCATTGATTTCATTGCTAAAAAATGTGAAAATTAAAAATAATATTGCCATGACAGGTGAAATAACTTTACGAGGTAAAGTTTTACCAATCGGGGGGGTTAAAGAAAAATTATTAGCCGCCCGACGTGCTGGAATTAAACAAGTAGTATTGCCAAATAAAAATAAAAATGATTTGATCGAGCTGCCTGAGGAGATTAAAAAATCACTTCAAATTCACCTGATTGATAGAATTGATGAGGCAGTTGATGTTATTTTTAAGTGACAGTTTTGCTAGAATTAAAGAACCTCTAAAGGTTGACCTTGGCGGATCAACTAATTAGTCTCGGAACGGAAACTACATAAATATGTCATTTCTAGCATAGCGAGAAACTGGTTGTTACTGAAAATATAGGGCTTACAGATTTCTCCCTTCGGTCGAAATGATACAACATGGTGTTTTCGTTCAAACATTAATTAGATTAATCTGCGCCAAAAGTGATTTCGGGTCTTCAGGAGGTTTTCCACTTCTATAAAACTATTTCAACATGATTTCTTTTGTATGTTTCCCACCTTTTAAACAATCAAGATTGACCTTTACCTTCCCTTTCCCTTCAACAAGAAAATCATACTCGATTTCAGCCTGGCCAGGTATACCTCTGGTAAGAATTAAATTTTTAAGGTCTTTTTGATCGATGAAATCCACATCACTGTCTTCTGCACGGAGATAATATCTGCGGAATCTTTCCGGGATGGTGGAGAGTCTTGAATTTTTGTTGAGTCCTGCGGCCAGAACTTTTACATTTCCATCAATGGATAAAATGTCGGGACGCTGAACTTTATTTTCGATAGCTGCTGCCGACATAGTGGGCATAAGTCGTTCATTATAGATAGTAACTTTTAACTTGTAAAGATCACCTGAAATTTTTTCTGCGCTTACTTCTTTTATTATTGGTAATGGCATTTCATAAGCGTGTAAAAGACAAAAAGCCATATTGCGATGACAGAGTTCTTCAAGTAACCATGTTGGCGGAACGCGCCCGCTCAATTTAGTTCGATCTCGATCTATCGTTACTTTTCCAAGTTGGGGATGATCTATTTCATGGATCGGAATATAGGCATTATTTAAGTTGATATATTTATCAAAAAATTCTTGTTCTTCTTCGGTCGCTTTCCCATCTTTATCTAAATCGATCCGAGAAATCCATAATTCATTGGAAAAAGAATAAATTCCCAGGAGATCATGTGTAAAGTCTATGAATCCACCCCAAACAGTATACATATCACTCCAGATCACAACGTAGCGATATCCTTCAATTATTTTTTCTCCTTTTTTGCCAATCTCGTCATAGATAGAGAGGTCAGCACGTTTAAACTCTCCATGCAATGGGTTTCCAGGTCCACGCAAAATCATTCCGCCAGAATTATGAAACGCCTGTACTCCTGCAATGTTAGGGTGTTCATAGAGGAAATCTCTGATAAGCCTGGACTCGATCCAGGTAAAAGGATAGTCACCAGCACCTCTCTGAATATATTTCGGCTGCCACATTGAACCCCAGTCACGATTTGGATCGTAACCACCACCGCCATCTTCATTGTATCGTCCGTCACCATCATTGTCAATTCCTTCTGTGGCAACAAACTTATAATCTCCCAATTCATCCTTCTTGCCTTCAATATTTTTTTTAATTCGAACCAGTTGGTCTCCTTTATCACTCAAACGATGTGTCCCCTCTCCAGGCTTTACTTTAATGAACATCATCCCGACTTCACCATCTCCATCTAAATCCTCTGGTGGATCCTCATCATATAAGCCGTCATTGTCGTTATCATAAGGATATTGCCCTGACCGTGCTGATGCGCCGATATGAAGCCATAAATCACGACCGTCAGGATTGACTGAGGGGAAGATGTAAAATACTTTTTCATCAACTAATTTTTTTACATATTTATTATAGGGATAATTTTCCATCAAATACCAGATAGTGTAGAGCCCAACCTCGCCACCCTGAATTTCATTTCCATGAATATTGGCATCGATGTACATGGCGCATTTGTTCATTTCATCTCCAGTTTCAGGATTGTTGATCGTCACATACCATATTTCACGTCCCTGAAAAGATTTTCCGGCTGTTCTAAGTTTTAGAAATTTGGGATAAGCTTTTTCTAATGTGCGAAGTGCTTCTTCAATCTCTGGCCAGTCGTAGTAACGATTAAATGAAAGATTAACCTTTCTGATATTCCATTTTCTCGGCAGGTAATCTTGAGCCCAGCTTATGGAATTAACTAGTATCATGACGAGAATTAATGTCACGATAATTGCCAAAAATTTATATCGATTAGTATTCATTGCTTATCATCCTCCATTTGGCTAGATCCTTAGTTAGGGAGCGAGAATAAATAAAATGTATTTCCGTGTTATGTTAACGTTAATAAAAACAAGAGACGAACAACTTTAAGAATTCCAATTAATTTTTTCTCACTCCCTCAGTTCAAGATAACTCTTTTATGGAATTTCCCACCTCCCTTTCGTGCCCAGAGTGTAATGTCAACTGTTTTCTCTGGAGGGGAGATAATTATCCATTTAAATTCTTTTTCCTTGCCAGCATCCAATGAACGAATGTTCTCTCGCTTGGAGCCGCCAAATAATTTCATATTTTCATCGTCTTCAAAATTTAATTGTAGCATGATTGGAGTAACGTTTCGGCTTCGTTGTCCCATAGCAATGGCATAGGGAAATTTACCTTGGTTATGAATCCTTACTTTTAATCGGTAGAGATTGGAGGAAAGCTTTTCAATCTCTGGTTCATCCATTTCAATTTCAGCTAATTGATCGGCTAGGTAAAGTGCAAATTTCGCATGGCTTTCACTCAATGACTTAATTTGTTCCGCTGGGGGATTGATACGTAAATAGGGATGAAAGCCGCCAATTTCAACTTCACCGAGTTGTTTGTGTTTAAATTTCTCCCAGTTCACAAATCCTTTACCAGCATTATATTTATCGATCCATGTTAACCACTGTTCATCATAGTTTGGGATTTTGTTTGTCTCAGTACCTTTGCCACTCATTCGATCTACAAAATTTTGTCTTATCATTTCTCGTCTATCCATGGCTTTTTTTTGTTTGATGTCTGATTGAGTAGCCTTTTGATCTGTTGTATCAGCCTTTTCCTTTTTTTCTTTTCTTAAGGACCAGAGGTTGGATGAAAAAGTTGGGACTCCATATTGAAAATAAGACCATTCCAGCAAGGATCCTACTGGTTTTTCTGAAACTGAGCTTTCAATTCCAGTGATTATTTTATACTTTTCACCTACTTTTTTGAATAAATGAACATCCTTATCATCTGTCTTTTTAGGCTGTGGATCTTTCGATTGGATTGGGGATGGACCCTCTGGTGATCTTCGACGCCTAAATCGGAAATCAATTTGTGGTCTCGAATCTTCCTCCTCGTCAGCAATTTCTGGAAATGTTGGCTGCCCACATTCAATTCCAGGTTCACATGCTAGATTATCGTATTTAGAGAAGATTAATACTACGCAGATACTTTTATGAGGTTGAGTTTTCAATTCAGAATTATAACTGTTCATAAAATCGATCAAAGTCCTGGTCTCTATTTCTGATGCTGGATAAACTCCATAGCCCTTTATTTGATAGCCAAAATTGTGTGGAAAATTTCGATTGATATCAAAGCCCCCCACTCCATCTTCATTATACTTTTCGTCGCCATCATTGTCAATCCCTTCGGGATATATTTTATAGAGGCTATCCAAAGGTGTATCTTTTTCTTTTTTATGCATCAAACGGGAATCTTTACCGTCAATGTACCATTCCCCCTTTTTATCTTTGACTCGCATGAGGCTTATCATTCCATCTTCATTCAAATCTTCTGGTCCATCTTCATCGATTTTCCAATCATAATCATCGTCGCGAGGTCTGATATTCCCGGGACATTCGAGTAATGGTTTTTGAAAAAAGAATTCAGCTCCATCGGGATTCAAGCGAGGTATAATGTAAAAAGACCGTTTGTTAAGGATTTCGGTTACCTCTTTATCCTTTCCGTAATTATTAATAAGGTATTGGGAAATTCCTAGGGCAACTTCACTACCGATAACATGATCTCCTTCCAGATTAGCACAGATCAACAATGACTGCTTTTCTTCTGGCGTTGTGCCTTTTTCACCTGAGATTTGCAACATCCAAATTTCTTTACCTTTGTGGGTGCGTCCAATAGAAGTTAATTTAGATATCCTTTTATTCTGATCCGCCAGTTCATTTAAAGCTTTGGTCAGAGCAGAATAATCGTGGTAATCTTTTGATGGATTAGTGCTTGCGTCAGTAACACTTTGAACAATAAGTATAGATAAGAAAAGTAAGATAGGAATAGAGATTTTAAAATAAAATTTCATGTAATACTTCCTCCTCTGAATAATAACCGCGATCTTTTAACAATTAATTGTTTTGTATTTAATTTACTTATAAGCTTATAAAATGTAAATTGTTTTAAAAATAAATCAAATAAAATTTATTATCTGGTATCAATTTCAGGCAGAAGCATGGAAAATGAAAATGATTCAGCATCTTTTTCATAAATATCAATGTTTTTGATTGCCCAAACGGTACTTTCAACCAATTAATATCTGGAGCTAAGTAGAGTTCAACTTTACCACGTGTCGGTTTGGATACACTGTATCCCAAAGCGAGATTTAACCATGAAGGGTAATATTTCTTGATTGTAACGGGTAACAGAGAATAAATATTATATGAAAGCCAAAAAGTCATTCCGGCGTAATCTTTAATAAATGTGGTCTCCTGTTTAGGTTGGTGAGAGCGATGATAACTGAACTTTAACTGAAAATTGTTTAGAGAAGGGACTTTTTCTCTGATTAATGGTGAGAAAGCGCCGAGCTCATTGGCAGTAAAATCAGCTAAGCTAAAGCCCCATTCTTTAAAGAAGCTGTCGTAAATTTCAATTTCAAGCATAAGTAGGGAACTTAAAATGGGACCAATAAACTTACTCGAATTTTTGTTAAATCCGCTCCATTGGAGAACATAAAATAAATGTTCAGATAACAAACGAGCAGAATAATAATGTCCTAATTTATCAATATGACCATAAAGTGTGTCGTGCCAACCAAAATCCCAATACCCATTATTTCGTCTCCAGCCTCGGTAAAAATGAAAATGAGTTCTCTCTTCTTCCCACCATACATTTTTAAATGGCTGATACGCTGTATAATTCAATGAGATTAACAACAAACTTGCAAAAACCAAGCGACCATGATGTAATTTGGGGGATGCGAGAGGTTTATTTTTGTATATATCTTGCACAGATTTTTTGTCATACATTAAATTAGGATGATCTATAAATGGTAACGTTTTAATCGTAAGCGCTGTGCTGTCAAACAGATTTGCTAATATTGGGATTGGGTAATTATTCTCCTGAGCTAATCCGAAAGAAAAAAAGTGGCTATTAAAAAATATTATTAATATAAATAAAAATAGTTTTCTCCTCATTTTTTTATATCGCTCCGAAAGTTGATAAAGATGGATGATCAAGTAATATATTAATTTTATTAACAAAATGTAAATTAATATAATTTACATAAAAATCAAGAGATTTTTAAAAATAAATTATCGATTGTTTCATAATTGTGTTATCTATTCAAAATTATAAAAATATTGTATTTTTTATTAGTAAAGTGTTTGGAATAAAATTTGCGTGTAATTTTAAATAGTAATTTCTACTAATGCGTTATATCTCTAAATCAAACCTAAGTATGACAAATTGGTAATTGAATATTGAGCAATTGACAAATATTTTAAAATTATTTAAAAAATGATTTGAAAATATAAATAATATTGTTATATTAATATTAGCTAACTTACAATAATGCTAAAGACTTTCTATTATAAATCTCATCATGTATCTAATTGTCTGGAGAAGTGGCTGGTATGAGTTCTCAAATTACCGATTTAGCGGAACAGCTGTTACAAAATGAAACAGATTTCATTGTGCCGATAAAAAGAATCTGGTTAAAACTGAGTCTGATGGGAAAAGTCGATGATATAGGATTTGAAAGTTTCTCATTGATGTTAATTGAGGATGAGCGATTTGAGGTGTTTGAAGATTATGAAAATACTATGTTTGATGACCAAATCAACAGTTTAGAAGAGTTCGGTTTTTTCATGGGTCCAAGGGTAATGTTAAAGAGCCGTAAACCAGGTCGGAAGGAATTAGGCGCCATATTACTAAAAAAAGCGTCCCTGATTTTTGAAAGTCTTCAAAGCGCCTGGGAACTTCGAGATAAAGATAATGAGGAAGAAGAAGATCAACTACTCTACGCTCTTGCAACTACGCAGAAATTAATCAAAACACTAAGGAATGAATTTCCTGAATCAAATTCTGAGCAATAATTAAAAATAAAGATTTATCGATGTCCAAAGAAAGTAAGTAATCTTTTAATTTTAGTTATTCTTAACATATTTTATAATTTTAATCCAGGTTCAGGGGCTAGGCTATAATCTGATTTGATACCATGCTGAAGTTTATGAAATCCCACCCAGGCAATCATTGCGGCATTATCTGTACAGAAGATCGGATCCGGAATGTAAATGTGGAGACCTTCATTTTCCGCGCGTCGTTGAAATAAATTTCTTAAATAGCTGTTTCGAGCGACACCTCCTGCTATAACAATATGTTTAATTTTTCGATTTTTAGCTGCAATAAATGTCTTTTCGACTAAAACATCCACCAAAGCCGCTTGGAAACTTGCTGCGATATCAGCTCCATATTTCTCTCGTTCATGGTCCGCCAATCGTTTTAAATAATATAAGACAGCAGTTTTTAAACCACTAAAGCTGAAATTATATTTGTTTTCCTTGATAATGGATCGAGGAAACTGGACAAAATTTTTGTTGCCTTGAGCGGCCAACTTATCTATTATTGGACCACCCGGATATCCTAGGTCGAGCATTTTTGCAACTTTATCAAAAGCTTCACCGGCCGCGTCATCCAATGTTCTTCCTATAATCTTGTAGTGACCAAATTGCTCTACATAGACAAGTTGAGTATGTCCGCCTGACACAATTAATGAAATAAATGGTAGCTTAGGATTTGGATAAGTTAAATATATAGAGAAAATATGACCTTCAATATGATTTATACCAACCCACGGTAAGTTAAGTGCGTAGGCCAAAGCTTTTGCAGTGTTAAGTCCTACTAAAATGGATCCCACCAGACCAGGACCATAGGTTACTGCGATTCCATGTAATTGATTCAAGGTTAAGTTTGCATCTGCCATTGATTTTTTAATAATGGGTAGAATTAATCGAATATGTTCGCGCGAGGCCAATTCAGGGACCACACCGCCATACTTATGATGGATATTTTGAGAATTTATGATATTTGATAAAAGACCGACCGATCCATAAACAGCAGCAGCCGTCTCATCGCATGATGTTTCAATTCCTAATATGTTCATTATTTATATTTATTTAAATTTATTCTTATCGAATTTTTTCTATTATAATCTTAAATCGTTTCGGTTTTACATCACGATAACGAATACCTTTTGGAGTTACGATATAAGCCAGGTGGTTCTTGTTCTTTGAAGCATGTACTTTTTCATAATCAATATAGGCTCGGACATCTCTTTTGGTTATATTCAGTAAGAGATCTGTCCCTCCCTCAAGAACTAATGATAATGTTGAGGGAATTACTGTTACTTTTAAATTTTGAGGTTGATTAATTACTTCTACAGGTATTTCTGATAGAGGCTTTTCCATGAGTTTTTGTATATCCACATATAAATTGACTTCATGAGTTAAGATTTTTACATGTTTTTTCTGTGGATCTACAACCCTAATTTTCTTCTCTAGATCTCGCTTGACGTCTTTATAAAGTTTTTTCTCTGTGTGAATTACGGAAATATTTTTAATTTCTGATTCGGGCCCTATTACCTCACCTGAATCTGGATCAAGCACAAATTCGTTTACTACGGTATAACCAGGAAACGTTTGGATATTTACTTCAGGGGCGATTGGAACACTTTTAGTTACCAACTCTTTGATAATAACTTCAATTGTTTCTGGTTCAACAATGTTTAAAACCTCAATATCACTTTTACGAAGAAACTTAATTTGACTTACATTAAGAACGAATTTAGACGATTTTTGTACCTTATCAACATCCAGATTATAGAAAATGTCTTTTCGTAACATTAATGAAAGTAAATCTCTTCCTTTGCCCCAAGATGTGATCTTAATTTTATTAGGAATATCGTTTTCAATGATGCGATTCTCTCCAAGGTTAGTTACACGTAATGGTATTTTAAAAGAATATCTATAATTATCTCCTGTTTTTACAAAAAACCAAACAAGAATAGCGATGAATAATACGATAAGTTTAATTTTTATATTGTTAAAAATGAAATAGTTCATGCCGCTTTATTTACAGTTAACTGTTTTAAAAGTGAAAAAGGGTATTAGGAATTTGCTCCCTTTACCCTTTTCGATCGTATAATTTTACCTTAAAGTTTTCAGAATATTTTTGAGCGAGTAAAAAAATTATTTAAAAGATTGGCCAATCACTTTACCAATACTTAACTCACCATTATCTATTCGAAGATTAAATCCACATTCAGGATTGCTGCAAACCCATGCTTTATACATAATTGATGAACCCTCACGTCCATAATCAGATAGTGGAATAAGCACTCCAGTCTTACATTTAAGACATTCCGGATAGGCAGTTTCCATAATATAATACCTCCCCTCACAATTTATGTAGTTAAGTTTTAATCGTCAAAAGATATATTTTTATGTATTTCATTTCAGAAATAACCATGGATTATGAAATTAGTATTCCCTCCTTAGTAAGAATGCAAATCGTTCGCTTCAACTAAGGAACAATAATTAGCTGAATTAAAAATTATAAAGTTATTTATTTTATTTTCCTCGCCCAAAGATATACGATTTAATTTATTATCTTTTATTCTTCCTTACAATAAATTTTAGCATTTTATACTCATTAAGGCTAAGAATTTCAGCATTTCTGGTCATTGCAAGCGACTACTTAGCAATCTTTTAGTTCTTTGTAAATCAAAAGATTGCTTCACTTCGTTTCGCTCACAATGACGAGGTATATGAAAAAAGAATCCTTACCAAGTATAAATTTAAATGATAATTGGAAACGGTGAAATGAGCCAAGATTAAAAGCTAGAATAAATTCATTTATAAAAAATCCAGCTTGTTGATCTTTCAGGACAGATTATGATATAATAATCATTAAACATCATTTATGTAAATTAATTGACATCACTCCTTTTTTGAATAAGTATTACAATTATTACTCCCTCCAAAAGTTTTAAAAGCTATTCTTTTACCACCCAAAGTTTAATTTTAGCTTCCACTTCAGTATGTAATTTAATTGGAATTGTATAAATTCCAAGAGCCTTGATAGACTCATCTAACAAAATTTTCTTTCGATCAATATCAAATCCCTTGTCTTTTAGTAAATCAGATATATCTTGTGTCGTTACTGAACCAAATACTTTGTCTTCTTCTCCAACAGTAACAGCAGCCGTACAAGAAATTTTGTTTAATTGTTCAGCTAATTTTTCAGCGCTCTTTTTATCTTTATTTAATCTCAATTCCATTTGTCGTGTTTCGGTTTCTAAGAGCTTAATATTTTTCTTATCGGCCTTTAATGCGATACCTTGTGGAATTAAGTAGTTTCGTGCATAACCATCTTTTACTTCAACAATTTCACCTAATTTACCAATAGATTCAAGATCTTTTTTTAAAATTACTTTCATTACAATGAGACCTCATTATTGTTGTTAACAATTACCTACTCATTTCAGCAATATAAGGGATTAGTGCTAAATGTCTCGCTCGCTTAATGGCTTTCACTAATAATCTCTGATGCTTTGCACAGGCTCCAGAAGTTCTACGAGGGATAATTTTTCCTTGTTCTGTTGTGAAACGCGTTAATTTTTTTTCATCTCGAAAATCTATGTAAAGAGCACCTTCTTCACAAAAACGACAAATACGTTTTTTCTTCAACATAATTTTGATTTACTCCTCTTTAACTTTATTCATTTTTAAATAACAGTCAAATTTTGTAAAACTTATAGATTAAAATCTTTATAACCGAAATCATAATCAGAGATTAAATCCTCTGTATCTTCTTCTTGTATGGTTCGATTTATTAGAAGATCCTGATCATTATCTGAGTCAATCGATTCTAGTTCATAATCTCTTTCAATACTGTTCTGTTCGAAGTCAGTTGTATCCTTTAAAGAATCTTTACGATTAAGAAACTGAATTCTTCTGGCTTTTATTTCAACAACGTTTCGACTTGTACCATCGTCATTACGCCAACTTCGACTTTGGAGTTCACCATCAATAATAACGGCGTTACCTTTTTTGAGATTTTCATAACAACTTTCAGCTAATTTATACCACGCAACAACTCCAACGTAGCAGACATTTTCTCGCCATTGTCCATTATTGTCTTTAAATTTTCGATTTGAAGCAATAAAAAAGTTCGCTACAGGGGTGCCATTGGTCGTTTTTCGAAACGAGGGATCACATGTCAGGTTCCCTGCAATTAAAACGTTGTTAATATCGGGCATCTTCAGACTCGGCATTACTAGACCCTCCCTGAAAATCGTTTAGCCATATTTATCATAAACATAACATGTTGCTGATAATATTCTATTCAGATTCAATTGTTTTTTGTGCTGGCGATTTCTCCTCAAATGAACTATTATCGTCTTCATTAAAAGAATCAAATTCTTTATCAGTCTCAAACATCTCATCAACTTCAGGGATATCTTCAATAACTTTGGGCACTTTTGATTTTTGCTGCTCAAGATAAGCAAGAGCCTTTTTATTTAGATGAACTGTTAAATAACGTAATATATTGTCATCTAAACGATAATCTCGCTCCAGTATTTTAATTAAATTACCTGGCGCTTCAAAAATAATTTCAACATAATAGCCATATTGTCGCTTTTTGATCTCATAGGCTAATCGCTTTTTTTCCCATCGATCAACATAGACAACTTTACCACCATTATTGTTTATGATTCTTAATATTTTTTCGATATTTGTATCAATTTCTTCACTTTTTAGAAGTGAATCAATTACTGCTATTGTTTGATAAGTTCTCAAAATTTTATTACCTCCTAATTTTTCCATTTTATTTTAAAATAAAGGTGCTATGACTAATGAAATCACACTCATTAGTTTAATTAAAATATTTAATGATGGACCAGCAGTATCTTTAAAAGGATCACCAACGGTATCGCCAACAACTGCTGATTTATGGGATGCGGAACCTTTTCCCCCATGAGCACCGCTTTCAATATATTTTTTGGCATTATCCCAGGAACCCCCTGCATTGGCCATAAAGATGGCTAACAATACCCCAGAAACTGTAGTTCCAGCAAGAACGCCACCCAGCATTTCTGGATCTCTAAGGATCAAACCGAAAAATACCGGTGTTAGTACAGCCAGAAGCCCGGGAACGATCATCCTTTTAATGGCTGCTGCCGTGGCGATGTCTACACACCGGGCATAATCTGCTTTCGCGTGGCCTTCGAGCAAGCCTGGGATTTCTTTGAACTGACGACGAACTTCTGCAATCATATCGAAAGCTGCACTTCCAACTGCTCGAAGGGCGAATGAAGAAAATACAAAGGGCAAGACTCCACCAAATAATAAACCCGCCATGATTTCCGGATTATTTATATCCAAGGAAAGTTGTGGAATTCCCATTGCATTAGCTGCGGTCTCACGATAAGCTGCAAAAAGCGCTAAAGCAGTTAACGCCGCAGAGCCAATAGCGAATCCTTTACCGATTGCTGCGGTAGTATTACCAACCGCATCTAACTTATCAGTTCTACTTCGTACTTCTGATGGAAGTTCAGACATTTCTGCACAACCACCAGCATTATCGGCAATCGGACCATAAGCATCAATGGCTAATTGAATACCGGTTATAGAGAGCATACCAAGTGCAGCAATTGCAACTCCGTACAAGCCTGCAAAATGATATGATAAGACAATTGCTATTGCAATTGTTAAAACAGGAAATGCCGTGGAAAACATCCCATTAGCCAATCCTGCAATGATGTTAGTAGCAGTTCCCGTTTCACTGGCTTTAGCAATCTGCCGAGATGGCCTACTAGATTCAGAGGTATAATATTCGGTTAATAAACCGACCCCAACACCAGCAATCAAGCCAACAATAATAACCCAATAAATATCCATTGCACTGATATGCTTCTCACCCCATTGTACAGTCTCGGGTACGAGAAATCGAATAATAAAATAACTGAAAATTAGCATTAAAACACCAGCTACTCCTGTGCCGATATTTAAGGCTATTTGTGGATTTCCTCCTTCTTTAGTTTTAATAAAAAATGTTCCTAAAATCGAAACGAAAGTTCCCAATCCCGCTAACAGCAAAGGTAGAATAACAAACTCGCCAAATCCAGCCGCTGCTGCTAGTACCATTGCGCCGATAATTGAGCCCACATAGGACTCGAAGAGGTCGGCTCCCATACCAGCGACATCACCAACATTGTCGCCCACATTATCTGCAATGGTAGCAGGATTGCGAGGATCATCCTCAGGAATTCCGGCCTCTACTTTTCCAACAAGGTCAGCTCCGACATCAGCTGCTTTTGTATAAATACCACCTCCGACACGAGCAAAAAGAGCAATAGATGATGCTCCCATTGCAAATCCGGACAGAATTGTCATCACCCTTGATAGATTGGCATTCTCTTTTAATCCACCATATAAGAAAAAAAGCACCGTGATACCAATTATCCCTAAGCCAACAACGCTCATGCCCATCACAGAACCGCCGTTAAAAGCGACATTCAATGCGTCATTCAAGCTTTTACGGGCGGCCTGAGCGGTGCGATTATTTGCGGCTGTTGCCACACGCATACCAAAAAATCCGGCCAATCCGCTACAAAGTGCACCGACTACAAAAGATACTGCTACTAAACTTGTCCCTTGTGAAGCATTACCCCAGGCTAGTAAAACAGCTACCGCAATTACAAAAATCGATAAAACCTTATACTCACGCGCTAGAAACGCCATCGCACCTTCTCGAACGGCATGTCCAATCGCTTGCATCTTTTCATTTCCGGGGTCTTGCTTATTAATCCATCTTGATTTAATAAATGCATAACCCAGAGCTAAAATTCCGGCTACTGTTCCCAACCAAACCAACTCACTCCGCACGAAGCACCTCCTTCATTAATTACCCAGTAAATTTCTATTAAATCGACTCATCGTTATTTCGATACCGTTAAGCAAAAAGCATTCAACTGCATCAGCTGTCCAATTAATAATTAATGGCAAATCTTCCTGTTCTTTCTTGTTAAATTGTGATAAGACATAATCAGTAGCATCTTCACAATGATTACCAATGCCAATTCTTAGGCGAGGGAAATTCTGCGTCCCTAAAGCAGATATGATTGATCGCAGTCCCTTTTGTCCTCCATCGCTGCCTTTTGATCGAATTCTTATTGTTCCAAAAGTTAAGTTAATATCATCACATATAATTAATAAATTTGAAAGAACAATATTGTATCGTTGAACAAAAGAAGCAACAGCTATCCCACTTAAATTCATATAAGTAGTTGGCTTCATTAAAATGATTTTTTCTTGGCTATAAAAAAAAGATATTCCCCAGTAAGTGGTGTTAAATTTGGAAAATGATTTTTTAAATCTGATAGCAAGGTTATCCGCTATCATAAAACCTAAATTATGTCGCGTCTTTTCATATTGTCCGCCAGGATTTCCTAATCCCACGATTAAAAATGACGATTCCATTAAAGTAAATCCTTGGCTCTATTGGAGGTAATTTTTAACTTGCTTTTCCCGATTCTTCAGCAGACACTTTTTCAGCAGCCTCTTCTTCAACTTCCTCGACCGTTTCTACTATTTCAACCTTTTCCTTGACTACAGTTGGTGGTAAAACGATTATAATGGGTTGTTCAGAATCGCCAAGGACTTCCACATTTTCAATGGACAATGAACCTAACGTAATTGTGTCACCGATATTTAGATTACTAACATCGATTTCAATGTGTTCTGGTATATCTAAGGGTAGACATGAAACTTCTATCTCACGTAAGTATTGGTGTAGAATACCACCTTGATCCTTCACACCAGTTGCTTCACCTAAAATTTTTATTGGCACTTCAAAATGAATTTTTTCCTTTAGTCTCACCCCTATTATATCCACATGTACCAATGATTGCTTTACCGGATCAGTTTGGACCTCTTTTATAATTGCTTTTCTTTTCCGTTTCTTTCCGATTTGAATATCTACCAATCCGGCTTCAGACGTTAATATTTTCATTGTTGCCCGTTTATCGAGAATAATTGGAATTGGTTTTTCATCATGGGCATAAAATATTCCAGGAACTTTTCCCTGTCTTCGTAATTTTTTGGCAAATTCTTTACCAGTAGCTTCTCTTGTTTCAACAACTAATAAATTTTCAGACATTATTTTACTCCATTCAATGTACAATCATTAATCAAATAGAATGCTTATAGATTCTTCATTATGAATTCGTTTAATAGCACTTCCAAATAAATTCGCAACGGATAGAATTTTTATTTTATCAAATATTTTATCTTTTTCTAACGGGACAGTATCTGTAACGACAATTTCTGTAAAATTTGATTTTTCTAATTTTTCTACTGCATTGCCAGAAAGAATGGGATGCGTACATCCAGCATATATATTTTTGGCTCCTTCTTCAGCAGCAACCTCTGCAGCTTGAATTAATGTCCCCCCGGTATCTACAATATCATCGATAATTAAAATATTTTTATCTCGAACCAAACCAATTATATTCATTATCTCGGACTTATTAGGGGTGGGACGTCTTTTATCTGCGATAGCTAAAGGGACATGCAGACGTTTTGCATAAGCCCGAGCAATTTTGACGCCCCCAATATCCGGAGAAAGAACAACGACATCTGCAATATTTTTATTACGAAAATAATCTACCAAAATAGGTGCAGAATATAGATGATCTAAAGGTATATCAAAAAAACCCTGGATTTGCGCAGCATGTAAGTCCATAGTTAACACCCGATCTGCACCAGCAGTCGTTATTAAATTAGCTACCAGTTTAGCAGTGATTGCTACTCTAGGTTGATCTTTTCGATCCTGACGCGCATATCCAAAATAAGGGATTACAGCGGTTATTCTTTTGGCTGAGGATCTACGTGCAGTATCGATCATGATTAACAGCTCCAACAAATTATTTGCGGGAGAATTAGTGGATTGGATAACGAAAACGTCACAACCTCGTATATTTTCATTATATTTTACCCAGATTTCACCATCACTGAAGTGCTTGATGCTTGAATCTCCTAACGGCATATTAAGATGGGCAACAATTTTCTCAGCTAATTTTTTACAACTAGTTCCAGCAAATATTTTCAGAGAATTACTCATAAAAATTTAGAATTCCTGTTATATAAAAATGACGAAAACCCAACGGAGCAAAATTCAATCTTAAATATAGGCAAAATAACAACATCATCAAAAGATAAAATTTAAACCAGAGTTAACTGATATTTGCTCCAAAGTTGATTTTCGTCATTTGGTAAAATAAATGACGATTTCGATAGGTTATAAAATAGGGCTGGGGCGGGAGGATTCGAACCCCCGATACAGGGACCAAAACCCTGTGCCTTGCCACTTGGCCACGCCCCAAAGATATTAAAAATTTTATTATATTTCAAGAATAAATTTATTCTGTTCTATCTCCCGTTGGTCCTTCTTCTGATATTCTGTTATATTCGTCAAGGATAACTTTTTCAATAAATTCTCGAAATTCATTATTAATGGGATGAGCAATATCTCTGAATGAGCCATCAGGCATCTTCCGACTTGGCATACTCACAAAAAATCCGTTGACTCCTTTTATGACTTTCATTCCTCGCACTACAAATTGATTATCGAATGTTACATTGACAAAAGCTTTTAATTTTTCCTCGTTGCGTAGGGTAACGGTAATTTCTGTTATTTCCATTCCTCTCTCCCGTGATAAGTATTTTATAATTAGAAGCTTAATATTAATATTGCAAAGGCCATTTGATGAAATACTATTTGAAGTTAAATCAATATATTGCCCTTAACTTAAAATTCCTGTAACATCTTGATAACAGAAAATAAAACAAACATCCCTTTATCTAGCGTCCCCTACAATACCCCTTTCTTTCAATATAATCTAATTATGATTTTTTGTTATCATGGGTTTTGCAAGAGTAGTTTGGTAGGGCTTGGGAAAAGACTTCATCACCACAACCGCATCCAGACAATTTTTAAACAGGCCATAGATCGTTGAACCACTACCCGACATGCAGGCCAAAAATGCCCCCTTGTGGTAAAGTAGCTTTTTAATATCATTTAGTATTGGATATTGTTGAAAAACCACCTCCTCTAAATCGTTGCATATTAAACCCTTTAAGTCTGAAATGGTTAGTCGATTAAGAAAACATTCTATTAATTTAATACATTTTTTTCTTTTTGTCAAGTTAAAATTGAAATTTTTATATGCCCATGTTGAAGAAATTTTAATATTTGGATAGATCAATAAGCAATAAAAATTAAAAGGCAGTTGTATAGGAACTAATTTTTCACCTATTCCGGAAGCAATTGCAGTTCCACCGAAAAGAAAAAAGGGAACATCTGCGCCTACCTTCAGCGCAATCTTTTGTAAATCGGTATCAGTTAATCGAGGTTGCCATAATTGCTGTAAGCCTTGAATCACCGTAGCCGCATCACTACTTCCGCCACCAAGCCCCGCACTAATAGGAATATTTTTCTGAATTTCTATTTCAATTCCTTCTGTAATTCCAGTTGCCTGTTGAAGCAGTTTTAATGCTTTGTAGCAAATATTTTCTCGATTTTCAGGAATGTTTTTATTATTACTTCGAATAGTGATCTCAGAAGTACCAGTTCTTTTTATTTTAATTAAATCGTAAAGATCGATCTGTTGATAAATTGTCTCAATATTGTGATAACCATCTGGCCGTCTAGAAATTAGATTTAATCCGATATTGATTTTCGCATAAGCTTTTAAAGTGATCTCATTCATAATTAGAACCTAAAACTTCATATAAATGGAGTTTAAATTAAATACCAGACATTGGGAAAAGGGTACAATCGATAATATTTACTCGCTAGTTAACTAAGATTTTTTTATAAATTAAAAAAAATTGATCAAGTCTGTTAATAAGTCTTAAGTTTCATTAAAAAAGGTGGAGTAAAATACTATCCGATAAAAAAATATCAAGGTAATTTGTCAAATTGATATTTTACATTAAAATTAGTTGTGAAAAATTAATGATTTTTTCTGATATTGTCAATGTTTTTTATATTGTCCCATATTTCTATTGCAATCTAAGTCTTGTTTTTGTATCTTTAATATTGATTTAATTTTTTTTCTGAGACCGATCGGGATTCTAAATATGGAAAAAGTGTTTTTTATTTCAGATATTCATATCGGATCTGGAACAGAGTTTGAGGAAAAAGAAAAACTAAATCGTTTGAAATCCTTTTTTAATTATATTAATGAGCCAGGAAATCAACTATACATTGTTGGAGATTTGTTTGATTTCTGGTTCGAATATAAGCATGTTGTTTCCAATCAATATTTTCAGACACTGTTTTATATTCACAAGCTCATTGAAAATAATATTATCGTTCATTTCCTGCCAGGGAATCATGATAGCTGGATAAGAAATTTTTTCACAGAACAGGTACAGATGATTGTACACCCCGAAATGTTGAGTTCTGAAATTCAATCAAAACAGGTTTTTTTATTTCATGGTGATGGCATATATAAAAAAGATGTAGGCTATAGAATTTTAAAAAAAATTTTCAGGAATCCGATTAATATATTTTTATATCGGTTGCTTCATCCTGATCTTGGCGTTCCGTTGGCTAAATTAATGTCTATGGGAAGTCGAAAACATACTGCTAACAAAGTATTTGATGAGGAAGAGGATTACTTGAATTTTGCAGTTGATAAATTTAATCAAGGATTCGATTATGTTATCTTCGGTCATTCCCATAAACCTTTCTATAAACAAATTGGTAATAAGGCCTTATTAAATTTAGGGGATTGGATTCATAAATTTAGCTATGGCCAGTTAGAAGGTGGAAATTTATCCCTTAATTATTGGAACAGTTGAAATTTACTGTTCGTTTAATGATTTGAACTACCAAAAAAATATTACCATCTAGGCTTGTATTATGAAAAGATATAGACGTGATATACAAAAGGATGAGTTCAATATAAATATAGAAGAGGAACCTTCTCCCTTTAAAAGTTGGAAGTTTAGAATTCCAATTGGACTATTGGGTCTATCTATATTAGTAGCTTTATACTTATATATATTAAGCCGAGATCTCCCATCTTTGACACAATTGGAACATTATGACCCGGAATTAGCAACTAAGATTTATTCCCAAGATGGTGTAGTCATTAAAGAGTTGTTTACTAAAAAAAGGATTTACATACCTCTCGATCAGATACCTGAAAATATGGTTCATGCAGTTTTGGCAACAGAGGATCATATATTTTTTAAACATTGGGGAGTGAATGTTAAACGATTTATGTACGTGATGTTCATTAATCTTATTCATCTGGAGTATAGACAAGGTGCAAGTACAATCACCCAACAATTAGCCCGTCAGTTATATCTCGGATTAGAAAAAAAAATATCACGGAAGATTAGGGAGTGGATTACCGCCATTCAAATTGAAAGGACTTATACAAAACATGAAATACTTGAAATGTACCTCAACCAGATGAATTTTGGTCACGGAAACTATGGGGTCCAGGCCGCTGCTCTGGAATTTTTTGGTAAAGATGCGAACGATTTAACACTTGAAGAGTGCGCTTTGCTTACAGGACTCCTTCAAAGGCCAACGTCTTATTATCCGTATCGCTATACCGATAGAGCGAAACAAAGGAGAAATTTAGTACTTCATAATATGTTGCGACGGGAATATATTAGTGAAGAACAATACAAAGAGGCAATAAATAAGCCGCTAATTCTCAAGGAACATGATCCAGAAACTGAAAATGGGATTGCACCATATTTTACGGAATATGTCCGTCAAGAGCTTCAAGATCGATATCACATGGATTTATATCAAGGTGGTTACTCTGTTTATACGACATTAGATACAAGAGTCCAGGTTGCTGCAGAAAAAGCAGTTAAAGCACATTTGCCTGTTTTGCAGCAAAAGGTTAATAAGAGACTCATTTCAACTAATGCTATAAGAAAATATATCGATTCCCAAATATTGGCAAGAAGACGCTATGAAGAATTAAAAAAGGACGAGCGCTCTTTAGATTCATTAGCGACTGAAAGTGCACCTGTTCAAGTTGCATTGGTAGCATTAAATCCAAGAAACGGTTACGTGTTGGCGATGATTGGAGGACGAGACTTTGAAAAGTATAAATACAATCGGGCAATTCAATCAAGACGACAACCGGGTTCTGCGTTTAAGCCGATTGTCTATACCGCTGCAATTGATAATGGTTATTCGCCATGTTTTGAATTGTTAAATCAGCCTGTAGTGCTTTATCTTCCAAATGGCGATCGATGGGCGCCAGGTAACTATGATAATTCCCAGGGTGGACCTACGACCTTGCGTGATGGATTAAAACGTTCTCTGAATCTGGTTACGGCTCGGCTTGTGCAGGAAGTCGTGCCGCCCAAGACAGTGGCTGATTATGGTCGAAAATTAGGCTTAAACACTCCAATTCCTCCTTATGATGCCATTGCACTTGGTTCCGCAGATGTTGTTCCTATTGAAATTATTTCGGCTTTTGGTGTTTTTGCAAATCAAGGAGTGCTAGCAAAACCCCTTTACATTTTGCAGGTGGTCGATAAATATGGCAATATTATCGAAGAATATAAGCCAGAAGTAAAAGAAGTTTTACGAAAGGAGTCAGCCTATATTATGACCGATATGCTTGGCTCGGTTATAAATCATGGAACCGGTTACACCGCCAGAACTGTGCATAAATTTTTACGACCAGCAGGGGGAAAGACCGGCACGACGAACGATTTTACAGATGCTTGGTTTGTTGGTTTCACTCCGCAGATCGTGGCTGGGGTTTGGGTCGGGTTTGATGATCCTTCCATAACTCTTGGAGAGGGTATGGCTGGCGCTGTGGCGGCATTACCAATTTGGGCTCCTTTTATGAAAGCAGCCCATGATACGCTACAATTGCCAGTGAAAAACTTCGAGATGCCCCCTGGAGTTGTTCGGTTAGAAATTTGCAAAGAAACAAAAGAATTGCCCACAGAGTTTTGCCCGGAGATTGTTTCTGAAATATTCGAAACCAGAAATGCCCCAACGGAAAAATGTGATGTACATAGTGGATTTATGAAGAGAACTAAAGAAGATAAACGGAAACGAATTCGATTTTAATAGATTTGAGTCTTCAAATATATGGTCAGTCAAACTATCCTTCGTTATTGATGTATTTTAAGATTAATGATGGCTTTTGTTGTATTTCATCGGTGATATCTATCGCGTCGTGAATTTTTTCTTCAAGATAATTTGATGAAAATTCATTCTCAGAAAAAATTTCCACTATTAGATCCCCCTTAAAAACAGGATCGCCAATTTTTTTATGTAGGATAATTCCAGCACTATAATCAATCTGATCAGAAATTTTTTTTCTACCCGCACCGATTTCCATCGCCAAAAGACCTATTTTTAGCGCATCGACTGAATGAATGTAACCCTCGTTATCACTTCCTACAATACGATAACATTGGCTTTTTGGATATCGTTCTGGGTGCTCAATTATTGAGATATCCCCACCCTGGGCTTCAACCAGGGTTAAAAACTTTTCAAAAGCAGCACCAGATTCCAATAGACGAGTTATTTTTTTTATTCCTGAATCGAAATTATCAACAATGTTTGCCTGACATAAAATTTCGGCGCCAAGTGCTAATGTGACATCTACAACATCTTTTGGTCCCTGACCTTTGAGTATATTTATCGCTTCACGAGTTTCCAACCAATTCCCCACGGCATATCCCAAAGGTTGATCCATTGCTGTCATCAAAGCCGTTGTACGGAGATTGAATTTTTTGCTGATGGAGATTAAGGTTTCAGCTAATTTTAAGGCTTTATCTTCAGAAGTAAAAAAAGCCCCTTTGCCAGTTTTGACATCCAAAACTAACGCTTTCGCGCCTTCGGCAATTTTTTTGCTCAAAATACTGGCTACGACCAAAGGAATGGAGGCAACTGTACCCGTACTATCTCGAAGGGCATATATCTTTCGATCGGCAGGCACAATTTCTTCTGTTTGTCCGATCATGGCCACTCCGATTTTTTCGATCTGAGCAACAAATTCATTGAGTGTTAAATTAGTTCTGAATCCAGAGATGGCTTCCAATTTGTCCAGCGTCCCGCCTGAATGCCCCAATCCTCTGCCAGACATCATGGGAACGGCTACACCAGCAGAAGCTACCAGGGGAGCTAGAATTAGAGAAACTTTATCTCCCACACCTCCAGTACTATGTTTATCTATTGGAAACTGATTTAAATGACTCAGATCGACACGTTCTCCAGATTCGATCATGATTTTTGTCAATAAATATGTTTCTTCATCAGACATTCCCCGAAAATAGATAGCCATTAAAAAGGCGGCCATCTGATAGTCTGGCACCTCTCCAGAAACAAATCCTTCTACCATAAACCGCAAGTCATTTTCTGAAAGTTGAGAGGCATCTCGTTTGCGAGTAATGATCTGGCGAGCAGTCATAAAGTATTTCCTTAGTTTTGAAATAAAAAGAAGCAATCTCCAAGTTTCATTTTAGGTGATTGCTTCGACATTTTATTTTATACAGAAATTTATTTCAAAGCAAAGTGATAATGGAAATTTTAAATATTTTGGGTCAACTTTTCTTCACAATTTTTTCAATTTCTTTGATGAATTTATAACTCAGGGCATTAGCTTCTTCAGCCGATTTGGCCTCTGAATAAATCCGAATAATTGGTTCAGTATTTGAAGGACGAATATGGACCCAGCGATTGCGCCATAAAATTTTCACACCATCAATCAGATCCACTTTTTCTTTTTTGAACTTAGTAATAATTGCATCAATCACATCTGCAACATTCAGGTCTTTTAATTGAATTCGATTTTTGGATTGATAATATTTTGGTAAAGATCTATGGAGTTCCGAAATTTTCCCTCCGAACAGAGCTAACTGTTGTAAAGTCAATGCAATGGCTAACGGTGCATCTCTTCCTAGATGTAGTTCTGGGAAAATAACCCCACCATTACCTTCACCACCAACTGCAGCATTAACTTCTTTCATTTTTTGGGCGACGAATATTTCACCGACTTTCGTTCGCAGCACTTTTATATTATATTTTTTTGCAATATCATCCACGGCTTGGCTTACCGATGCATTAACGACGACAGCACCTTTCTTTTTTTGCAAAACATAATTTACAGCTAGCGCTAGAGTATATTCTTCGCCTAACGGACGACCTTGCTCCGATACGATTGCTAAACGATCAACATCGGGATCTACTGCAAATCCGATGTCGGCCTTAACGGATTTTACCTTTTTACAAAGCTCTTTGAGATTTTCAGGCAATGGTTCTGGGATTCTCGGGAAAAGACCAGTCGGTTCTTCATCGATAAAAATGGTATCGCAACCTAATTTTTCCAATAACAGCGGTAGAATTGTCCCCCCTGCTCCATTGACACAATCGACAACAACTTTAAATCTTTTTTCAGCAATTAGATCCTGATCAATCAAACTTAATTTTAAAATAGAATTAATATGATGTTCAATCGCTTCTTGATAAAATTCAATCTTACCGATTTGATCCCAGTGAACATTATTAAATTTATTTTCCTCCACAAATTTAATCACCTTTTTGCCCTGAATTTCATCAAGAAACAAACCAGAGGAGTCAATTAATTTCAGGGCATTCCATTCGATAGGATTATGGCTTGCTGTAATTGCAATACCGCCACGAGCTTTTAAATGCTCCACCGCCATCTGTACTGTGGGGGTGGAACACATCCCAATATCAATCACGTCACATCCAGCAGCCAATAATCCAGAAAATACAGCGTGTTTGACCATGGGGCCAGTGATCCTTGAATCTCTGCCAACAACAACTTTTCCATTTCCAAGATAAGTCCCAAAGGCCTGGGCAAAATTGACAACTACTTGAGGACTCAAACCATCCCCCACGACTCCTCGAATTCCTGAGATGCTAATCATTAGTTTAGACACGCAAACCTCCGTCACAATGAAGTGTAAGTGAAGTTAAAAACAATTATAATGAACAATGTCACTTGTTTTTCTTTTCGGTACGTGAAGTACTACCTGTTCACCCTTTCAGTATTTGGTGGAATCCTTAGCTTCTTTGACCACTGGGGATTCAGCAGGATAGCCCAAAGCCGATACAAAATCAATCTTATCCTTTAGCGGTAATTCTAATATGGTGCGCAAATGTTCCCTGTCAATCGCTCCTAACCAGCAAGAGCCAACACCATCCCCCAGTGCTGACAGGATCATGTTTTCAATAGCCCCAGCGGCATCTACCTCTCCATTCATTGCTTTATGCACTCAATTTAAACTCCTTAAAATAAAATCAGATTAAATCCAAAGTCATATCTTCTTTGATCCTAAGCTTATAGTGATTATTTTTTTAATTGGATAGTATTTTACTCCCCCTTTTTTAATCTTAATGAAAACATATAACTTTTGCATTTTAAAATGATATACCTGGATTATTCATATTTACGGAAAACTAATCAAAATATATTTATATTTTTTTCAAAAATCAATAATAAATTAAAATAATAAACATCTTGATTAATTTAGGGGGAGAATAAATAAAAGGTGTTTCTGTGTTATTTTAAGATTAATAATAACAATTAGTGAATAATTTTAAGGATTCCAATTAATTTTTTCTCAGCGTCTTAGTTGAAATTCCTGACAAAAAAAGGTTGCTTTAAAGAAAAAAAATTTTCATATTATAATTAAAAATATTTTTGAACATGTTGGATTTTCTCTCATTGGGATTTCAATTGATATAGGGAGATAATAATGATTGAAATCGACGGTTCTTTCGGTGAAGGCGGGGGGCAAATATTAAGAACTGCATTAACACTTTCTTTAATTACTGGTAAGCCTTTCGAAATTCGAAATATACGTGCGAGACGAAAACGTCCTGGAATAATGCCGCAACACTTGAAATGTGTTGAAGCAGCCATGTTAATTAGCAATGGACAAGTAAAGGGAGACAAAATTGGTTCGACTCACCTGTTTTTCAAGCCTGACCGAATTATATCGGGTGAATACCGAATTGATATTGGCACAGCAGGTTCGACGTCATTGGTTTTGCAAACGATCTATTTACCATTAGCGCTTACTAGAGTAAAATCGAATTTGATAATAACTGGTGGAACGCATGTTTCCTGGAGTCCCTGCTATCATTTTTTGTCGCTCAATTGGTCGAATTACCTTGAAAAGATTGGATTGAATATTAAGCTGAGAATGGATCGAGCAGGTTTTTATCCGAAAGGAGATGGCAAGATTCGGGTAGAAATTTTACCACTGGATCATTTGAAGCCGCTTAAATTTTTAAATCGGGGTGAAATGATAAAAATTTCTGGTATTTCTGCCATTGCCAATTTAGATTTTAGTATTGCAGAAAGGCAGAGAAATCAGGTTCTCAAAAGGTTAGAACGTATGGGTTATCAACCTGAAATTGCTATTGAAAAAATGCCTTCTCGCTTTAAAAATACGATGATGTTACTCCATGCACAGTTCGAAGGAGGGAGTGGTTGTTTTACTGCATTGGGGGCAATAGGGAAACGAGCGGAAAAAGTTGCGGATGAAGCTGTTGATGATCTGCTGGAATATTTGTACTCCAATGGTTGTGTTGATAAATACCTCGCAGATCAGTTAATCTCGCCACTTTCAATTGTCGATGGAAAATCAAACTTTCGTACTTCAAAAATTTCCAATCATTTGGTTACTAATGTGGAAGTTGTAAAAAAATTTTTGAATGTCCAAATCACTGTAGGGGGGAAAGTAGATGAAGAGGGAAGTGTAGAGATTATTGGCACTGAGATAAATTAATTTAAATTTCAATTGAATTGATAGTAACAGCACAAAGGATTTTATTTTTATTATCAGTCGTCTGAGTAATTAAAATCCGTTGAAGTCTTATCATCAGTTGGAGAAAACAAATTTTATAAGTAAAGAAGATGTTTTAACTTGAGTCTAATTAAAGCAAAAATAGCTCAATTGTTAAAGATGATTATTCCATCAAAAGGTGCAATCGTCAAATAATTGTCTATTTGCATAAATTTGGTTTGCGTTTGTGAATTGATATGGATTATGATGGAATCAGTCTTTATAGAATAATTTGGGTTAAATCGAACTGTTCCTCCAGAAAAATTTATGGCAACAAATATTTCCTGACCATGATCATCCATCTTTAAAAAAGTTATCACTTTCTTTGGTTGATCATTTTTTACTTTTACAAATTTTCCATCTACTAAAATTGGATTCTGTTTTCTGAGTGAAATAAGGAATTTATAAAAATTGTTAATTTCTTCACCCTCTGGTCGATTCCAATTGATCTCCCCTTTTTCGAATAAACTTAAGTAATCTTTCTCTCCGATTTCCTGACCGTTATAAATTAGAGGTAGGCCATCTATGGTAAAGATAAATATTGTTAGTGGTCTGAAAAATTGCGGTCCAAACACAGCCGCCGCCCGTTGCTTGTCATGGTTTTCAATGAAACGTAGTCGTAGGGCTTTTTTGGGAAATTCCTGATGTCTCTCAATTAATAGATCGATAATTTCTTCCGGGGAAACCTGGCCTTTATAAACTTCGAGATATTTATAATATAATATCCAATCATAGGTTGCATCAAAAGAAAAAAGATGCATCTGTGGATCTTCCCATTCAGCCAATAAAAAAATATCTTTTTGAATCTCGTCTAACTCTTGCCGTACCTCCATCCAAAAATCATCTGGCACCATACCGGCTACATCACAACGATAGCCATCTAAATTGAACTCTCTCACCCAATAAAGAATTACTTCTTTCATGTATTTTCTCAGTTCGGGATTGTCATAGTTCAGATCTGTCACATCAGACCAGTTAGCAATTCTACGAGTAAAATGGCCTTTTTCATCATGAGCAAACCATTCAGGATGTTCGCCCATCGCGACGTGGTCATTTGATGAATGATTAGCGACCATATCTATGATGATATGCATTCTATGTTTATGGATTTCTTTTACCAAATGATTAAAGTCGTGCTTTGAACCGTACTCAGGATTAATGTCTAAATAATCTCTAATAGAATACGGTGACCCCAATTTTCCTTTTCGGACTTTTTTACCGATTGGAAAAATTGGCATTAGCCAGATGATATCAATACCCAGGTCTTTTAAAAGCGGAAGCCGGTTCTCTAGCGCTTTAAATGTGCTTTGATGAGTAAAACAACGTGGATAGACCTCATAAATTGTACCATACCTAGCCCAATCAGGAGTGGGTCGACTTTGATACTGATGGATATTTTTGTCTCTATCTACAATTCCTAATTTTTTAATTCGATTAATCGCCATAAATTATAAATAGGTCAAATATTTTCGGAAATGTGTTTTTGCTTCTTACGAATTTATTTCTTGAGCTTCACATTTAATGAATCCAGACGTTCTTTAGCTTGTTGCAAATTTGGTTTCAATCTGAGCGTCTTTTGATACATTTTCTCTGCATTTTTTAAATCTCCCATAATCTCATAATTAATACCCAGTGCAAAATAAGCTGGCGCATAGTCTGGATTTAGTTCTAGTGCTTTATTTAAATGATTAATTGCTTCTTCATATTCCATTTTTTGATAATAAACGGTAGCATTTTCGGTAAACTCAGCAGGATTCTGGGGGGAAACAATCAATAAGGTATCATAATAAGCATCGAAAAATCTTTTTGCACCTCGATCAAATCGATTCATCATGTAGACTTGTCGATATATCTGCAAAGCTTGCTTCGTTTTACCTTGCAGTTCAAAGCTAAGTGCATCAAATACCCGTTCGGTACTCTGAAAATAGTTATCGATAATTAATCTAACAAGTTCCTTTTGTTCCAATGTGGAATCGATATTAGTGAGATATGGAAAAACGAGCTCTCGATAGTTAACCAATAATTGCAGTGTTTGATTCCATATCGATGGAGTGTCTGCTGTTTTTGGAGTAGAGAATTCCAGATGAGGAGAATTGTCACTATTTAGCCGAACTCCTTCTGTTAACTCCCTAATGATTTGAGGCCCCATAACAAAACAGTCCAATAACTCATAAATATTTTCCATACCAATTTGAGCTAAATTCGTTATAAGGCCAGGATCATTTAGTTTATTAGAAATACGATTATAATTAAATCTAAAATAAGGATTAACACTTCCAATTAAAAGTCCATAACGGCTCAGACAATTATTTGGATACCAAAGGGTTGTAAATGGGAAAACGGATTGAAATGAATGGAGCATAATTTTAAAATCTTCAAGTGAGATTCTAAACAATGGTATGACACTTAACATTATGCCCATTGGGTTAAGATTTTTTTTACACGCAAGGAAGTAATCTTGGCTGAACAATCTTCCATTGCTAGCAGTGGATGGGTGAACGATGTCGTTTATTATTACATCATATTTCGTATCAGTCAACGAAATAAAATTTTTCCCATCCATAGCATAAAAATGAAGTTTCGGATTTGAGGTCAAGGTTTGTTCATCTTGATTAATGAGGGAATAAGCCTCGATTATTTCCAGATATTTTTCGACACAATCGACTTGCTTAACTTGATGCAGTAAAATGCTAGTTAAAGTCTCCCCGTCCCTAATACCAATCGTAAGGATCGTATCCGGACGGTGATGTAAAACCAGCGGTAAATGTCCAGAAATTCGCTGAATGGTCGTCCAATCAATAGTTGTACCAACAACACCAACTCCATTTGATGCCAACATGAAACTGTTTGTATTGATATCGTGATGTAGAGTTATCGTTGTATTGATGCCCTCTCTAGCGTAAATCGTTTTATTGTGTTTTTCCCCTTTTTGGAAAAGTTTGATAATAAAATTTGAAGGAATAAAAAGTGAAAAGCAGAATAAAATTGCGACGGATCCGAATATAAGAAAAGTTTTAGCAATTTTACCATATTTTAAGGTGCATAAAAAGAGAATAACCAAACCAATTAAGAAATTTATAAACGCTGCAAAGATAATACTTATTTGGATGCCAACATTATGTACAAGTAAAAAAGCTGTTATATTTAATCCAAGGATAGCACCGAATATATTTACGGCATAAATTTTTCCAATTTTTTGGCCTCTCTCTTCAAAGTTAGTGAGTAAAATTTTACTTACTAATGGTATAGTTGCTCCCATAAGGAAGGTAGGTATTAAAAATATTAAACAACAATAAAAAATATCGATTATAATTTGCCAATTCCAGGCCTCAGGGCTATTTACAGAGAACAGTACTTTTTCATCCAGTGGAACTAGTTGAGGAATAAGCAAGACAGAGATTATTCCCCAAAAACCTATTAGTATTTCAATAATAGCAAATATGGATATAAGATTCTTTTGGAGTCTTAGTATTCTTGGGTAAAGAAGCGCACCAATTGATAGACCTAAAAGAAAAACCGTTAACATTGTGTAGAAGGCGTAAATATCAGTGCCTATTACATAAATTAAACTTCTAAACCATAAGACTAAATATGATAAAGATAGAAATCCTGAAATGCCAAATCCGATGATAACTGATTTTATTAAAAATTGAGGTTGTACCGATTTATCTGTTTCCAGATGTTTCAGTTTTTGATCATAAAATTCAGTTTCTAATTGAATTGTTGTATGAATTTTATTTAATAATGATTGAACCATGACAGCATTAATAATATGAAAAACTGCTCCCAAAATGAAGGTTTGCTTTATACCTAAGATTGGAAGGGAAAAAAAGCCAGTTAAATAACATCCAAAAACTGCACCGAGTATATTAACAAAGTATAGATTCCCAATTTCTAGACTGGCGCGCTTAGAGGTTTGAATGAAGAAACGACAGAGAACTGGAAATGTAGCGCCTATTAAAATGGATGGCGTTATTAACAATATAAATGCAATTACAAATTTAAAGACGTTGATTACAACAGTTTGCCGTCCGAATTGGAGAAAAATAAATTTATGTAAAGGAGTCAATAATGGAAAGACAATCAAAAGAAAGATAGCATAAATTCCAATTCCGAGTTCGAACCACATGAACATTTCAAGTTCAATTTTTTTCTGATCTATCTTTTTGCCAAAATAATAGCTTCCTATGGCTAAGCCAGACATAAAAACGACAATGATTGAGTTAGTGACAAAAAAAGTATCACCAAACACTAACTTAAATAGTCGGATCCAAACAATTACATAAATTGATGTACTTAATCCAGAAATGCAAAATAAGATCAGTAAAATTTGACGGATAACGGTTCGACGGAAGTAACTTATATTATCAATCATAACGATAGTTCACTATCACCAATAGATTTTAATGATTTGGATGAATACAGTATTAATGACAGAAATATACATATTTTTATTATTATTTCAAAAAACATTTTTCTTTATTTCAAAGAATTAAATTTGATATTATTTTATTCAAAGAAATCTGGAGCAAAAATCGTTTCCCTGGAGTAAATGAGTTATAATATGAATAAAAAAGCGATGTTTTCAAAAAGGAAAGTCGAATAATGAAAACATCGCTGATTTCAAGCAGGATAAATTGTAAAGAGGAATTATCTTAATAGGCACATTTTTCTAAAGTTTTTATAATTTATTTCTATTGGTTGATTTATGTCAAACCATCCTGGCAGCATAATGACACCCTGATGTAATTGCGCATCAGAAATGGGTCCTCCAAAAGGAATATCATCTTCAAGTGGGAACATGTCGATCGTATCTGGATGATTACTTGGCGACCATCTTTTACCATTTTGTTCAAAGACTAATAATTCTGGTTGAAATTTAACATTCACAAACGGCATCGTTGATACAGAAAAAATAAGAGGAGTAACCATTTTATTTACAATTTGTATTGCGAAACCAGATATTTTCTCATTGTAAGCGATGAGCATTGTTAAATCGATATTATTTTTTTGAGAAGATCTGATAAATAAAGGAGTAATTTGAGTTTCACCTGGCAACTTGTTCACTATTTGTGAACTTGAAGTTAGGTTTAAAACTTTCATGAATCTCATCGTCAATTCATTCTTAGGAGCGGAATTAACTGTAGAAAACATTAAGAAAAGAATTACCAACCCCATCAACCTTTTTAAAAGTTTTGAATTCATAAACATCCCTTTCATTAAATAAGACATAATGCTCTTGAATATTTTCATAATCTCAAGTCTACCTATGTTAATGCAATTACTATGCCATTTCAAAAGAGATGGTATAATTAATTTAAAAATAAAGAGATGTTAATTTACTGAATTGAAATAAAAAATTGATATCATACAAATTTTAAATTAGATAAGATACAATGTCTCATTACTAATACAAAATTGAATTAGACTCAGAAGTGATGCTGATCATTTGTAACCAGCATTTTAATCTTGGATTTTTTTGATATCAGGTACTTTTTGTAATATTATTAATCCGATAAGAATAAGTATAGTAAGCACTGCAATTGCAGCCTTGTATTTAATAATATCTCCATAACTAGAGAAAATATTAACTACTGCGGCCCATACTAAGGGACCAAATATGGCGGCAAATTTTCCTGACAACGAATATAGTCCAAAAAATTCTCCTAGCATTTCTTTCGGTACAAGAGAAATCAGGAGCGGGCGAGCCGAAGTCCAGGTTGATCCCATAAATACACCGATAAAGGCTCCGAGGATCCAGAATATCCAAACCTTCATGGTAACAATTAGTACAGTAAGGCTTATGATCCATCCAAATAAAACAATAATGAGAATTTTTTTAGGACCAAAGTGATCAGTCATCATTCCAAAAAGCGCAGAACCAATAACAACCGATGGGATTATTAAAATAAAAAAATTAGTTGTACTCTCAGATGAAAAGCCCATTACTTTTTGAGTATAAACCGCCATGAACAGTATAACTGTTTGAATGGCATCCTCATAAAAAAATTTTGCAGTTAGAAATCTCAGCACACCAGCATATTTTTTCGTATTTGAAATACTTTCCAGTACTTTCTTGAAAGCTGCTTTAATATTCAATAGACGGTCTTCATGACCTGGGATGAATTTTGGGTCTTTGACAAATATAAAAGTCGGTAAAGCAAAAATTAAAAACAAGACTGCTGTCGGAATAAATGATGCAACCGTACCTCCTTTGGGTATAAAAGATATTTCTGTTCCCCAAATATTACCTTCGACGAAAGGAGTCACAAGGATTAAACCGATGATAGAACCTATATAACCGAGTGCTACTCCATACCCTGATACACGACCTATGCTTCGCTCTGAACAAATATTTGGCAGCATTGCATTATAAAATACAAGTCCACCCTGGTATGAATAATTTGCAATAATGAAAAAAATCAAAGCCCAAGTTATTTTAATAATTTTATTTGAAATTGTATAACCAGCAACCCCAATTAATGCTGTAAAAAATATACATATCAATGTATAAGCCAATAAAAACGGCATCTTACGGTGATATCGATCTGAGATTGCTCCAATAATAGGCATTGTCAGGGCGACTAAAAGCATTGAGAATGAATAAGGTATACTATAGTAATGATCACCAAGGGATAAATCAATTACGAGCCAGGCAGAAAAGTATCTGGTAACTACGTTCATTGAGAAGATTGTATTTGCCAGGTCGTAGATTATCCAGGAAAACGTTGTAATAAATTTGGGTTTCTGAATCTGTTCCATAAATCAAGTAAAAAATCCTTTTGTTTTAAATTTAGATAACTTAGCACATTCAATTATTGTTCTATATCAATTCAATTGTTAAATTATGAAAATATTCATAAAAATCAAATAAAAAAACCACATCTCTCACTGACACGAGAAAAGATGCGGTTTTGAACAGGTATTCTTTTTATATTTCACAGTCAGTCAGATATTTTTTGAATTAATCTGACTAATTTGTTGGTTAATCCTCTGTATGTTTTTTGAGGTGGAATAATTAAAGCGAGGATGACAGATTGATCGAATGCCTTAAAAAAGCGGAAAATAATTTTTCTTCGATTATAGCCTTCTATAACTAATTCTTTTATTTCAGAAATTCCGCCCATCACATCGGCCATTTGTTGGATTTCCTGAAATTGTATAGACATCTCAATTAATCGATCTTCAGGGACGATTTCTTCTTTTCTACTTTGTGCTAAGGGTAAGCCTTCTTGTGATAGTAGAAATGCCATTTCATAATGGTTAAGCTCGATAACTTCTTTCATAAAGCTTTCAATTTTGTCTTGAGGCGCTACATCTTGTTGCATAATTGAAACATCCATTGTTAGACCTTTTGTTGAATTTTGATTGTCACTAAATTAATTACCGCTTTTAGAGTTTCAAATACACCTACACCTTGGGAAGCAATGCTTTCAAAATAAGGAACGTGATAAAAATTGAGCTTTTGTTGTAAAGCGTCTAAGCTCGCGGTATTGGGTAAATCCTGTTTATTAAATTGAAAAACCATCGGTAAATTTTCGATAGAGCGACCCATTATAATTAAATTTTTTTCCAGGTCTAAAAGCGTATCCAGATTATCATCCATTCTTTCGGTTTGCGAATCAGCGACAAATACAATTCCATCAACTCCAGAAAGGATGATTTTTCGACTTTGTGCATAATAAACCTGACCTGGAACAGTATAGAGGTTAAACCTGGGTTTTTTTCCTAAAATTTTTCCTAACTCCAATTGAAGAAAATCAAAAAAAAGGGTGCGATCTTCACGTGTGTTTAGGGTAATTAAATCACCTCTTAATGAAGAATCCAGATTTTTATAAATATATTGAAGGTTAGTCGTTTTTCCACTCAACCCAGGACCGTAATATACTATTTTTAAGATTATTTCTTGTCGAGCCCAGTTGATAAACATAGAATAAAATGACCAAATGAAGGAACATTAGGTAACTATAGGATTAGTTATAAAAATTAATCTAAAACTTAAAAGCTTTATCTAATTCTTCATTGAGATATTTATTGAAATCAATATCAACAAATTGTGTAACTTTTTGCTCTTCTGCATTAGCATTTGAAATTAAGACAGTTAAGGCATCGATGGCCCGATTGGTATAAATTCGAATCATTCCTAAAGCAGTTTGGGCGTCAAAGATCAAAATGAGTAAGAAGTTGTCCCCGACATTTGATAGGTAGACATTATTTTTCTCACCCTCGTGGAAGATAAACTTAAACTGCTTTTTTTCTCCAATCAGTTTAGAGATTTCAGTAGTAGCAGAAAAACCCCCCGCAGCAAGCGCCGACATATTGGAAATATTTATATCGGCCGAAGTCCCTCGTTGTGTAATCGGGTGTCCATTCATATCTGAAAAAATAATTGTACGCGCCCGAGTTTTAGAAGCTAAATCTGATAAAATTTCAGAAATCGCTTTGTACATTTCTCCAGATAATACAATAGATTGTCCGTTGTTACCTCCATGTCCCAAGTTCATTGTTGTTAATCTCCGTTTTAAATGGTGCCTTTGTTGAAAATTAATTATTTTCCCACTAATAATCTATCTGCTAAAAATTGGGGCAGTCCCAGCGAGGTCATTTTTTGAAAAGTTTTATTTATATCATAACTTACTCGTTTAAGTTCATAGATTTGATTGGACGAATCTAAGATTCCAAATGCTGCGTCTGGATTCCCATCCCGTGGTTGCCCGACGCTACCAACATTGATAATATAGCGACTGTTTTGATCAAGCTCAATTCTGGAATTTAATGTGAGATTATATTTCAAATTGTCGTTTTCTAAATATTCCGAATATATAATCGCATAATGTGAATGTCCGATGAAGCAAATTTTTTCATTGAATTTTGAAAAATTGTAAATTGCGTCATCAATAGATAAAATATAGTCCCAAGAACTGGGATCGTATGGATTGGAGTGAACCAGGTAGTAATTTTCTATTTTTCCATCTAGAGGAAGATTGGCAATTATTTTTAATTTGTCATTTAAAATTACAGTTAGGGTCCACTCAATGGCCTGTTTTGCAAACTGATTGAAGTAAAACAATTCAGAGTTTTCAATACATGCAAAATCGTGATTCCCCGTAAGAATTATTTCACAATTTTGTTGAATAAGTTCGATACATTCGTTAGGGTTGGGGCCATAACCAACAATATCCCCCAGACAAACTATTTTATCAATTTCTTCTTTATCAATTTTTTTCAGAACCGCTTGCAATGCTTCGAGATTGCTGTGAATATCAGAAATAATCGCATATCGCAAAAAGTACTCCTCCCTCATCAGCACTATTTAGTTGAGCTTTCAATTAAATATAATCGTTAAATTAGTTTTATGCAAGCATAATTTTATTTTTTTCAAGAAAGTAACTTTCAAAGCAGAGAAATTGGATCGACATTTATTAAAATTTTAACATCCCTTGTTTGTTTCCTCGATTTATATATTGTGATTGTTTCCATTAGATGTTTTCTTAATAATTTTCCTGAAGGATCGTTTTTTTTATTGCTCTTGATGATAAGTTGCCATCGGTAATTTTTTTGAATTTTAGATAAAGGTGAAGCAACCGGTCCCAAAATTTGCCCTAAATTTTCAGGTAAGTTAAGCGACTCGTAGAATACTTGTGCGCCATTCTTTACGTTTTCTTCAGTCTCTCCTTTTATAAGAATATATACCAGACGCCCAAAAGGGGGATAATTTAACTCTTTTCTTATGGGAAGCTCGCTAAAGAAAAAACTTTTAAAGTTATGCTCTCTGGTGAATTTTAAACTCATATTATCTGGCGAATAAGTCTGGATATAGACTTCACCAGCTAAATTTTTTCGGCCAGCCCGACCAGCCACCTGTGTAAGGAGTTGAAATGTACGCTCTGAAGCTCTAAAATCAGGAAACAGTAAACTGGTGTCCGCGGAAATGACGCCGACTAATGTCACATTTTGAAAATCAAGTCCTTTCGCCACCATCTGGGTACCAAGCAGGATGTCATATTTTCCAGCCCCAAAGTCTCTCAATATTCTATCATGAGAGAATTTTCTTGTCGTTGTATCCAGATCCATCCGTAACATCCGCGCTTCAGGGAAAAGTTTTTTAATTTCTTGTTCTACTTTTTGAGTTCCAATACCTTGAAACAGAATATCGATTCCTCCACATTTCGGACAAACTTGGGGAGCTTTTTTGCTAAAATTACAGTAATGACAACGAATCGTGTGATTGGTCAAATGATAGGTAAGCGTAATATTGCAGTTTTCACACTGTTCAATGAATCCACAATCTTTGCATTTAATATATGTTGAAAAACCGCGACGATTCTGAAGCAGGATTATTTGCTGATGCAGACTTAGCTTTTCAACGATCTTATCTTGTAATACCTTTGAAAAGATAGCTATATTTTTTCCAGGATGACGTTTTCGTTGTTCAAGCATATCCACGATATTGACTTGTGGCATAGGTATGTTATCAATTCGTTGAGGTAACTCAATCAAATGATATTTCTGAATTCTTGCATTATAGTAGGATTCCAGCGAGGGGGTCGCGGATCCTAAAATGACTACAGCTTGGTTAAGCATTCCCCGGTAAACAGCAACATCTCTCGCATGATATAGCGGTTGTGTATCTAATTGTTTGTATGATGCTTCATGTTCTTCATCCACAACGATGAGGCCGAGATTTTTCAATGGTGCGAAAATGGCCGACCTCGGCCCAATGGCAATCTTGAAATCTCCTCTTTTTAATCTTCTCCAGGAATCATATCGCTCTCCTGGCGACATTCTACTGTGGAGTACTGAAACTTTATTCGGAAAGTTAGCCATGAAGCGACTGACTGTCTGAGGAGTCAGTGAAATTTCTGGAACCAAAACAATGGCCGTTTTCCCTTTTTCAAGTACTCGTTTTATCGCTTCTATATAAATTTGAGTTTTACCGCTTCCAGTTACGCCATGAATAAGAAAAGTTTTGAACATACTTTCATCAATTGCTTCTTCAATATGTACGATGGCTCTTTTTTGATATTCGTTCAACATAATTTTTTCTTGAGATTGTGATGGCGATGTGGAATAATATGACCGAAAAACCTCTTTCTGGAATTTTTCAATATAATTTTTTTCTATTAATGCAGCAATAACTGACCTGCTAAAACCACCCTTTCGCAGAAGATTTCGCTGAGAGATTTCCTGATGCTCATAAATAATTTTTAAACATAAAGCTCGAGACGGTGCAGACTTTGATAATTCGGTTAATATTTCATTATATTTTTTTTCAGCCGTGTATAAAAGTAAAGGCGTGACTCTAAGCCAGATTTCATATTTGGGCTTCGTCAGTGCCTTTGAAAGAACGACTTCTTGAGATATGAATCCTGCCTGAATCAGTTTTGTAATTGAAAAAGATAGACTCGATCGGCGAATTATTTTCCGTATCTGTTGAATTGTTAAATTATTGTGCTCAAGTAATAAGTTAAGAATTTTTTCCTGTGTCGGAAACTTGTGTTCCTGAATATATTCTTGTATCTGCTCAGCGCTTTTCAACAAATCAAGACGAATATGCGATTCAATATTTATACCACCTGGTAACATTGCTTTTATTACTTCTCCAAGTGGAGAGAGATAATAAACCGAAATCCATTTGGCGAGTGATAATAAATCTGGCATCAAAGCGGGACTAGCATCTAACAGATCGTAGATTGGTTTGAGATCGGTGCGGTCACATTTGGTAGTTATGGAGACGACATAGCCAGTAATTTTTCTTTTCCCTAAAGGTACAACAACTCTGTAGCCAGGACTTATAAATGGCTCCAGATCGGGAGGAATTTCATACGTATAAGTTTGATGAATAGGTAAAGGTACGGTTATTTCGGCGTATTTCATAGGGAATAATTATTAAATATCTTTGAAAAAGTTACCTTCTGGCATTAGTTGATATATTAAAGTTAAAAAAAATATTCATAATTTGCAATTGAAAAGTAAATTCTTTTTGCTTGATTTCATTCGTGAATGATGGGAATAAGGTTCAATACTTTTGTCAAAACGGAGTCTTAAATGGAACGTAAACGACTCATTAGTGGTTAATATTATTAATATCTATTTTAAAACTCTTAAATAGAATCAACTTTGAAAGGATAGATTCTGGAGGTACTGTGATTAATAGAGTGCTCATATACTTGATAGTATTTGCTTTTCCTGGTATGGGATGGAGTCAGCAAAAGTATTGGATATTTTTTACAGATAAGGGATACTCTGAATATGAGAAAAATATCCTAATAAAAAGAGAAAAAACACGTTTTCCCGAGCGAACATTAATCCGAAGGGCAAAGATGCTCTCAAAGGATAACCTTGTCAACGAAGATGATCTCTCTCTTTTTCAACCATATCTTGATGAAATAAATCGATTAGGAATTCGGTTGGTAGTCCAATCTCGATGGCTCAATGCCATCAGTGCGAAATTAACTGAGGAGCAATTAAGCAAAGTTGAAAATTTATCTTTTGTCAGGAAAATTACACCGGTTGCCCATTTTGTTAGAAAGCTTCCTCCACAACCGGCATTAGATTTTCTTGCCAAACGACAGGATTATAAATTGGACTACGGCCTATCTCTTGATCAAAACGAAATGATGCGCGTTCCTAATGTCCATGATCTGGGACTTGATGGCAGTGGCGTAATCGTGGGCATGCTGGATACCGGCTATGATTATAAATATCATGATGCGTTTTTTCATCTCGATGTTCAAGCAGAATATGATTTTATTAATGATGATAGTACTACTCAAAATGAAGAAGATGATAATGATGCGAGTACTCAGCATAATCATGGGACCCGTACCCTTTCTGCTTTAGGCGGATTTAAAGAGGGCGGACTCATCGGACCTGCTTTTGGCGCGACATTTTTACTGACGAAAACAGAAGATGTTCGATCAGAAACTCCTATCGAAGAAGATTATTGGATCGCAGGTATTGAATGGTTGGAACGACAGGGTGCTGATGTGGTAAATAGTTCGCTGGGATATAATGATTGGTATACTTATGAGGATATGGATGGAAAGACCGCTGTTACAACCATCGCCGCAGACAAAGCTGTTGAAAAGGGTGTTATTGTCGTCAATAGTAATGGAAATGAGGGAAATAAAATGTGGCATTATATGATTGCACCGGCAGATGGCTTTAATGTCATTTCTGTTGGCGCTGTTTACAATACAGGAGAGTTAGTTCCCTTTAGTTCCAGAGGACCAACTTATGACGGTCGTACCAAGCCCGATGTTGTGGCAATGGGTTCGAATGTATACGCAGTTCAGCCATCAACTATTGATAGATATTCTAGAGAGGGGGGGACATCCTATTCCAGTCCGCTCGCCGCTGGGGTCGCGGCTCTGGTTCTCCAGGCCCATCCTTATTTGACACCGTTTGAGGTAAGAGATGCACTGAGAGAAACAGCAGATCGGGCACAGAATCCAGACAATGATTATGGTTGGGGATTGGTAAATGCCTATGAGGCTATTTTCTATCACGGACTGTTTTTCAATCACATGCCCAAAATTTTTTCGAATACAGAATTTGGGCATCAGGTGGCGACGAAAATATTTTCGAAGTATGAATTAGTGCCCGACTCTCTATTTCTGTATTATTCGACTTCAAACGAAGTTTTTACCCGCTTGCGACTCTTACCCGCGAATGAACAATATGAGTATCAAGCCTGGATACCAATAAAACCTGTAGGGACAAAAATTAAATTCTATTTTTCCACAGCCGATGTCAATGGAGATCGTAAATTCCATCCTTATGATGCTCCTGATTCATATTTCTCTTTTATAGCGTTTGATTCGACAATTACACCTATAGAGCCACCACAAGAATTTAAGCTCCATCAAAATTATCCCAATCCATTTGCTCAATATACGACCATAAAATATGATATAATCGTACCTGCAAAAGTTACTTTAATTGTTTATAACATTGTGGGACAGCAGGTTCGTAAATTAGTTGATGATGAGTATCACCATCAAAATCTGTTCCCCTATCGCAAAGTCTGGGATGGGCGTAATGATAATGGAGAATTGGTAACTTCGGGCATTTATTTTTGTCGCTTGAAGTCGGGTAATTATTCAACAGTAAAGCGGATGGTGTTTTTAAGAGGGAAAAAGCAATGATTAACCAAGGGAAATTTTATTTTTTCCTCCGTGATCTTTGTGGTTCTCTGTGAACGTTGTGTCCTTTATAAATGATAAGATTATTTAGGCAGGGATTTAAACAAAAATGAAGTTTATTCTATAATTTAAATTATTTAGATATTTTCATTGAGATTTAAAATTCGTCAATTATCTTATTCCATCCCTTACAGGGCTGTTCAGTTCTAATTAATTTTGTTAACGTGACATACTTAAGACCACATTTTGTCATTCTGAGGAGCGAAGCGACGGAGAATCTATGACCACTAAGCTTTTGTTTATCATAGGTCTGATGGTCAACGATTCTTCACTCCCTTCGGTCGTTCAGAATAACATTGGATCAATTCTTTGACGTATTCTGTTAGAATTAAACAATCCTGTTCTAGTTCCGGTTTTTGTAATGGCAGGCAATACCGGTGTAACTTAAGATCTTTTCACTGCGCCAGCAGACTTTCATGCAGTAGTAAACAGAATTGCCACGCAGGCGATTGATAGCCTCATCCAGACTTTAATCGATCAAGCTAATTTGGACACGCTGGTACAAATGGTAAACATTCTTTCTGGAGAAGATTCGGTTTCCATCAACTATATCACCTATTTGCTCGTTTCTCGAAGTCCGGAACATACCCATAATGATCTTGCGGCAGATTTTGTTTTTCAATCCATAACTCGTTTTAAACTATCAAATTATAACCAAAATTAAGTTCAACCGGCAGAAATGTTTACAGCGTCCAAGCAGGAACAGATTAACCTGATCAAAAATTTATTATTTGTGCTCATTATGATGATATGCCTATTGAACCGGCGCGAGGGGCGGACGACAACGCCAGCGGAACTTCAGCGGTTCTGAAAGTTGCCCAAATTCTCTCCCAAACCTCGACTCCATATACAATCATATATGCACTATGGGATGAAGAAGAGATCGGACTTTTTGGCAGCGTTCATTATGCACGGCAGGCATTCCAGTCCGGAGAAAATAATTTAGGAGTCATCAACGTGGACATGATTGGCTGGATGGGGACGGTGATGGATTAATATATATTCATACCAAGTCTATTGCAAATTCTATAGAACTGGCAAGCCCGATTAACAACTTGAATTATGATAATCAGATCGGATTATCTCCAGTTATTTAAAATCCCGGCACAAACCGCAGCGACCACTCATCATTCTGGAATCAGGGATACAGTGTGGTTATGTTAAGTGAAGCGTTTATGGGCGGTGGGGAAGGCAATCCTTTTTATCATACGTCAAACGAGAGAATTGAGTATTTCAATCTGGATTACTTTCATGCCTTATCAAAATTAGCTGTGGCAACAATTTCATATCTCTCGCTCTACAGTATTCCGGTTGGTGTAGAAACGAGAGAAGATATGTTCGTCTTTGGTTTTGCGCTGAATCAGAATTATCCCAACCACTTCAATGCCAGTACCACTATTGAGTTTGCACTTCAAAATTTGAAAAAACAATAAATTCTCAATCCAATCAAGACACTTGACTTTGAACAAAGATTTTCATAAATTCAAATTGAATGATTTATCCATGGATTTCAGATTGATTTATTCAACGGTAGAACCATATATTGGGAGTATCTTCCCATGTCCAAATATTTCTTTACACTTAGCTTATTATTTTTTCTTCCATTACTCTCTTTTTCACAAACTCATGACATCCAATTCGAGCATATTACCACCAAAGACGGCTTGTCAAACAATAGCGTTAAATGCATTCTGCAAGATCGCCAGGATTTTATGTGGTTTGGCACTGAGGAGGGAGTGAGTCGCTTTGACGGCTATAATTTTACATGTTACAAACATATTCCCGATGATACCAATAGCATTTCAGCCAATTATATCTGGTCTATGTTTGAAGATTCACAAGGTGTTATCTGGATTGGCACGGGAAATGGCCTGAATAAATTTGATCCACTGACTGAAAAATTTAGCCATTACTTTCATGATGAAAAGCACGTGGAAAGCTTAGGTGATAATGATGTTACCTGCATCCTGGAAGACAGCGATGGTTATTTGTGGATTGGTACCAGTCATGGTCTAAACCAGTTTGATCGAAAGACTCAGCAATTTAAACATTATCTCCATGAACCAGATAATCCCCAAAGCCTAAGTCTTAACTATATCAGTTGCTTGCATGAAGATAGCCGCGGCGATCTGTGGATTGGAACCGGTATCATCACTGCAGAAGTGAGCGGCGGGATTAATAAATTGGATCGGAAAACGGAGCAGTTTAGTTGTTATAAATTTGTACCCACCCGCTATGGTCATTCCAACTGGATTACCGCGATCGCTGAAGATGCATCAGGCGATATATGGATCGGTATTGATGCTGGTATACAAAAATATAACAGAACAACTAATAGCTATTATGATGACAGTTTGTTTCCTTACCAGAAGCTACCTTCAATTAGAGTCGTTTTCTTTGACAGCAAAGGTAATTTGTGGGCAGGTTCTTATGGAGGCGGACTAGCTTTGCTGGATAAAATCAGTGGTGAATTTATAGTGTATCAGAATAATCCGCAAGATAATTATAGCCTGAGCGATAATAGAGTGCAGGCAGTTTATGAGGATCGCAACGGCTGTTTATGGATAGGAACGAAGGGAGGGGGCGTTAACAAAATCAATCCTTATAGCAGGTACTTCCAGCATTATAAAAAGTATGTTTCACAGAATGAAATGCAATTGGTTTCGGCAGTCAATAATATTATGGCGATTTTCGAAGGCCATACTGGCAAATTATGGCTTGGCAGCGAGGGGAAGATTCATATACTTGACCGATCCCCCTCTGCAAATAATTGGACTAATATTATTTCATTTGATGGCAGTCAAATTAATTCAATAATTGAAGATGACCTGGGGATATTCTGGATTGGCACTACCAACGGATTATTAAAGTATGATCCATTAAAAAAGCTACAAAAGTGGTACACATTTTATGAACAGCAACCAGCCCAACAGCACGCTTTGTATGTCTATACACTATTAATCGATCAAACCGGATTTTTATGGCTGGGAACGCAACGGGGTCTATATCGCTTTAACAGACAAAATGAGTCTTATACTCGATTTGTTCATAACTTAGAACAGATTAATACGCTCAGCGATAATCGGGTTTTCTCACTTTTACAGGACAGCTCTGGCATACTCTGGGTTGGTACCGTTTACGGTTTAAATAAATTTGATCCGGTGAATCAAGTTTTTCTCAACTACCAGGTGGATCAGAATATCCTTGATCATCTAAGGTATAATGATATTCGGGTGATGTGTGAAGACAAACTGAACAATCTCTGGATTGGAACGGCTTACGGATTAAAAATGCTCAGCCTGACAACAGGAAATTTCCGATTATTTACTCAAAAAGATGGACTCCCTGATAATGTAATAAATGGAATATTGGTAGATGACAATAACAATATCTGGATAAGTTCTAATAGAGCGCTGTCCCAATTGAACCTGGATACCAACGAGTTTAAGAATTATGATTATTGGGATGGAATTCAAAACACGACCTTTAATTCCGGCGCCTGTTTAAAAAATAAAAACGGCGAGATGTTTTTTGGCGGTAATAATGGTCTTACTGCCTTTCATCCGGATAGCATTAAACACGATTTGTCAGTGCCCCCAATCGTCATTACCGGCTTTAAGAAATTTAATGAGCAGGTAATGCTGGATACTTCTATTTCTCAGATCAAACAGCTCACATTTGCTTATCATGAGAATGTGTTCTCGTTTGAATTTGCTGCATTGAATTACATTAATCCACAAAAAAATCAGTTCGCCTATAAAATGGAAGGTTTCATTGACGACTGGATTTATTCAGGCAATAAGCATGATATAACTTTTACGAATCTGAGTCCTGGAAATTATGTGTTTCGGGTAAAAGGATCTAATAGTGCTGAAATTTGGAATGAGGAAGGGGCATCGCTAAAAATTATCGTATTGCCACCCTGGTGGCGAACCAGTTGGGCGTATGTACTTTATGCCGTTATGCTGGGTTCAATCGTGGTCGGTCTCTGGCGATTCCAGGTCAGAAGAATCCAGATTCGGAATGAATTAAAAATGAAAAGCTTTGAAGCGCAAAAACTGCATGAAATCGACAGCATGAAATCCCGTTTCTTTGCCAATATCTCTCATGAGTTCCGCACACCGCTGACATTGATATTAGGACCGCTCAGTAAAATGCTGGTTCAAGCCAAAACAAAAGAGAGGCGCCAGGAGCTCAGCTTGATGCAACGCAATGCCCGGCGATTACAGCGGTTGATCAATCTGTTACTCGATCTCTCAAAAATTGAAGCTGGCAAAATGACGCTACACACACGACCGGAAAATCTCGTAGCATTGCTCAATCGCATCGTCCAGTCTTTTGAATCCCAGGCGAGATTGAAGGGGATTGAGTTGAAATTTCAATCGGAGCAGGATGAGATCATTGCATTTATTGATAGGGATAAGTTTGAGAATATTTTTTATAATTTGCTGTCAAATGCGTTGAAGTTTACACCGCAGGGTGGAACTGTTTCTGTAAATATAGACATCCCCCTAAATCCCCCTTCAAAGGGGGACTTTTCCATTCCCCCCTTTGAAGGGGGGCCAGGGGGGATGTCAGGGTACATTCAAATATCTGTATCCGACACCGGCATCGGCATACCCCCCGACCGTTTGGACAAAATCTTCGACCGATTCTATCAAATCGATGATTCTTACACTCGTGAGCACGAAGGCTCCGGCATCGGTCTGGCGTTGACCAAAGAGCTGGTGGAATTGCATCACGGGAAAATTACTGTTCAGAGTGAATTGAATAAAGGAACGACATTTGTGGTTTATCTTCCGCTGGGAAAAGAACATTTGAAGCCGGAAGAATTTGTCGCAGAGATGCCTGTTGAAGAAATCAAGCCAGAAATTTCACCAGTTGAAATCATCGAGGAGATTGAGAGTGATGAAAAAATCAAAGAAGTTCCGCGCCGCAAAGCAATCCCCATCGTTTTGATCGTCGAAGATAACCGTGACATGCGAAGCTACTTGAAAGACTGCCTTGCCGGCGATTATCGAATCATCGAGGCAGTAGATGGTGAGGAGGGATTGAAAACCGCTACTGACAAAATTCCAGATTTAATCATCAGTGATGTCATGATGCCCAAAATGGATGGCTTTCAATTGTGCCAGCGATTGAAAACAGATGAACGAACCAGCCACATTCCCGTCATTCTGTTGACTGCACGTGCTGCTGCTGCCGATAAAATCGGCGGTCTGGAATTCGGGGCGGATGATTATATTATCAAGCCGTTCGATACCAAGGAACTGCTGGTACGGGCAAAAAATTTGATCCAGCAACGACGCTTGTTAAGGAAAAAATTTAGCCAGCAGACTGCCTTTGTGCCCGACGAAATAGCAACCACCCCGATTGATGTTTCCTTTCTGCAGAAGGCGAAAGATCTCATTGAAGGACACCTTGCTGATGAGGATTTCAGCGTTGAATTGCTGGCAAAAAACATTGGCATGAGCCGTTCCCAGCTTCATCGCAAATTGCGGGCGTTGACCGATCATTCCACAAGTGAATTTATCCGCACGCTCCGGCTGCAGCGAGCCGCCCACCTATTGCAGCAACAGCGATTTACCGTTGCCGAAGTGGCTTTTGAAGTCGGCTTCAATAATCCGTCTTATTTTGCTGCGTGTTTTCGGAAGCAGTTTGGGAAATTGCCTTCCGAATATATGACAAAGATATGATCCCCCCTCAAACTGATTCACCGCCGAGATCGCAAAGATCTCAGAGATAAAAAAAAATAAAAATGTCCCCCCCAAAAAATTACTAGGCGCTTTCCGCGTATCTGCGGTGAATAAATCTTTGAGCTTTTCCCCCAAAAATGCAACATCTCTGCTATTCTTTGCAACGTGGCTGGTAGACAATGCCTCCTGATTTTTCGTATATTAATCCTCATCGATAGCGAGAAATCTCAAAATTCAAAAAAATAATATCAAATAAAATTCAAATCATAATTTTTCAACTTCAAAACGAAATCATTCACTAATTGTAGTTTCCTGTATTTGAAATTTGGAATTTTGTTTCTGGATTTTGTTTGTAATTTGTTATTATTTGAGAATTGGTATTTAACAGGCCACATAATAAACAGAAGCAAAAATAAGGAAACCAGTGGAGGTGTCTCATGTTTCGATCTATTTTACTATTCAGTCTCATTCTACTCATGTTTGGGGGAGCATCCGCCGGCATCATCAAAGTTCCGGATCAATATGCCACCATCCAGGTAGGTATCAACGCCGCTTTCCCGGGCGATACCGTGCTGGTCGCTGATGGCACTTACTACGAAAACATCGATTTTAAAGGCAAGGGCATCACGGTTGCCAGCCACTTTTTAATCGATGGCGATACCACGCACGTTGACAGTACCATCATCGATGGCAGCCAACCGGCTGATCCCAACAAAGGCTCAGTAGTCAGCTTTGTTTCCGGGGAGGATACCATGTCGGTGCTTTGCGGATTCACCATTACCGGTGGCAGCGGCACTTGGCGCCCAGCAAACTCAGCTCGAGCTGGAGGCGGAATATATTGTTACAATTCTGGCTGTATGATTGTGGCCAATAAAATTGTCAACAACAGTGCTACCGGTCCTCGCGCTGTGGGAGGAGGCCTGGTTTGTCAGCCAATGGGAAGTAACGCCTGGGTGGTTTTGAAAGACAATCAAATCATCCATAATACGATTACGGCAAATTCTCTTGATGCTCATGGCGGCGGTCTGTTACTAAATTGCAATGCCAGATTGGACTCTAATATAATAGCTTACAATACTTGTATCGGCGATCCTAACTGCGCTTTCATAGATGGAGGCGGAGTTTCTTGTCAGCCCGGATCAATTTATTACCGTGAAATAATAATGGAAAATAACATTGTTACTCACAATTCCCTTCACAGTTATTCCATCAATGCAAATCCACCCGTTGCTAGCGGTGGTGGTGTATACATTACCAGATGTAAAGGAAGACTGACCAGGAATGAAATTAGTTACAACGAGATATGGGACTATTCAAATATTGGTACCAGTGCAGTAGGTGTTGTAGTCGGAACCAGTCCCGATTCCTTCCTTATAGAAAGCAACATCATCCGCAACAATGCTTACAAACATGGCAGCGGCGACTGTTACGGCGGCGGATTACAATTATGGGGACCCGGTTATATATCCGTGATTAATAATCTCATCAAGGGAAATATTGCCACTTTTGGCGGCGGTGTGGTAGATGCTATCAATACCGCCCTTTTCGGCAGGATGGTTTTTGTTAACAATACGATTGTCAACAATATTGCTACCTACGGAGGCGGAATATACTTTCTTAATACAACCGCTTATTTAATGAACACCATCATCTGGGGCAACCAGGGGCCGACGAATGCCGCAATTCATACTTATAACAGCACCATTTATGTGGCTTACTCCAATATTCAGGGCGGCTGGACAGGGACAGGAAACATCAATCTTGATCCCCAATTGGATGGCAATTGCCTGTCAAATTCAAGCCCCTGCATCGGTAAGGGAATCGCTTCATTCGATTTTGGTGGCGGCATGATGTGCCATTGCCCTGGAACTGACATTGCGGGAAATCCTCGTCCCGACCCGGCGGGAAGTAATCCTGATATGGGCGCCTGGGAATCGCCATTGGCAACCGAAGTGATGAATTTCATTGAGACAGAAATTCCAAAATCCTATTTTCTGGCTCAAAACTATCCCAATCCCTTCAATTCCAGCACAGTAATCAGTTATCAGTTGCCTGTGAACAGTCAGGTGGAACTGAGCATTTGTAACCTGCTGGGCCAAAAGATCGTAACGCTGGTTTCGGAGAAACAGCCGGCGGGAATTCACAAATTGAATTGGGACGCCAGGGGATTGGCGAGTGGGGTGTATTTGTATCGGCTGGAGGCGGGAGAATTCGTGCAGGCAAAAAAATTGATTTTGATGCGATAGACATCTTAGATGGAGTCCAACTCCGAGTTGGACTCCATCTAAGTCTACTTTCATCAATAAAAAATGAGGTGCGTCATGAAAAACAAATGTCAGGTATGTCTATTCCTATTGCCAGTAATTTTCCTGCGTATGTTTATTTTGTTTGACGCTGGCTTCGGCAAAATAGGGGGAGACAACTTCTTTGCTCAGGCACCCGATTCACTCTGGACAAAGACATTCGGAGGAATGGGTAATGAAAATGGAAGTGAAGTGCAGCAAACCTCCGATGGTGGATATATTATTGTTGGCACAACTAGCTCCCATGGTATCGGTGAATCCGATCTCTGGCTTGTCAAGACGAATGCCGATGGCGATACCCTCTGGACGAGGACGTATGGTGGAATGTACAATGATGATGGAAATGGTGTGCAACAAACCAATGATGGAGGTTACATCATTATCGGATCTATTGGGCTCTCTGAGTCTGATCATTCTGTACCCTGGCTCATAAAAACCAATGCTGATGGTGACACGCTCTGGACAAAAACCTACGGCGGAGATGGTATTGGATGGGGTGGCTCAGTACTGCAGACAACTGACGGGGGATATATCATTGCTGGAAGTAGCTTTGATACCTCTGGTGCTTTACTCAGGCCTGGCACGCTCTGGTTAATGAAGACCAATGCCAATGGGGATAGTCTATGGAAAAAGATTTATGGAGACAGAAGATCAAGAGTTATTGGAGGTGAATTTGTCAGACACACTACTGATGGAGGGTATATCATCGTCAGTGAAAAGATTGGCATCCTCGATATTTACTTTTCTAGCGATATCTGGCTCATCAAAACCAATTACATTGGTGACACCCTTTGGACAAAAACTTATCGGGCAAAGAGTTACTCGCTTTACCCTTTTAGTTTTAGCGGCTCCGTACTACAGACGGCCGATAGCGGCTATATCATTGTCGGTTCAAATACCATGCTCCATGCTGGTTATGTTGCTTGTTTCATCAAAACTGATTCCAATGGCGATACTCTATGGACGAAGGAATATGGCAACGGTGTGGAACGGGGTTTTTCGGTTCAACAAACTGCCGATGGCGGCTTCATTTTTACCGGCTCTCGTCTTTTCAGAACCGATGCCAGCGGCGACACGCTCTGGACAAGAAACTATGGCGGACTGGGAAGATGCATACAACAGACGACTGATGACGGCTATATCATCACCGGATATAAAGAACGTTCGGATAGTACATATACACAGACTGATCTCTGGCTACTTAGAATAGCTCCCGATACCGCTGTTGTATCGATAAAAATATCAAGCTCAAACGTGCCTGCTTCTTTTAATCTTCAGCAGAACTACCCCAACCCTTTCAATTCCAGCACCGTAATCAGTTATCAGTTGCCAGTAAGCCGTCAGGTGGAACTGAGCATTTACAATTTGCTGGGGCAAAAGATCGTGACCCTGGTTTCGGAGAAACAGTTGGCAGGTATTTACAAAATCAGTTGGGATGCCAGGGGATTGGCGAGCGGGGTGTATTTGTATCGGCTGGAAGCGGGGGAATTTGTACAGGTGAAAAAACTGATTTTGATGCGGTAAATTAAACTACAAAGTGACCGTCACCTGGGAGGTAACGGTTACTTCGGTCACTTACAATTCAAATAAGAAGGATTAATAGCCATGCAAAAATTATCAAGAATGATATTGACAACATTACTGTTTATCTGGGGGATGGTTGTAGTATCTTCGGCGCAGGAGCAGGAAGCGCTGCTTAAATTTCATCAATCCAAATATCAGAAATTGATGAAATATTTTCAACAAGCTCAAAAAACCGAGCCACTGATCAATTTTGATGTCAGCTTCTACCATCTTAATATTGATGTCGCTATTCAAAAACCCTATATCAAAGGAGATGTATTGTGTCGATTCAAATCTGCTGAAAATAGCTTGCAGGAAATTAAATTGAATTTACTGCACACCTTTCAAATTGACAGCATTATTGGCAATGTAAACAACTACACTTTTTCAAACGACACGATTCATATTAGCCTTGACAAGAGTTATCAATCAGGATCAGAAGCTGAGGTAAGGATCTACTATCAAGGTGAACCGCAGCCTACAGCAGATGGAGTTGGATTTCAATATGATATGAGTACTGGCGTACCTAAAATTGCCACACTATGTGAACCTTATTTTTCTCACTATTGGTGGCCCTGTAAAGATGGCGCAGGCGATAAAGCTGACTCGGTATATATCGACATCACCATTCCCGACACAACAATTAATGGCGTGGAATTGATTGCCCTTTCCAACGGCGTTCTCGAAAATATTATTTCAGAATCTGGAAAAAAGACTTTTCAGTGGCGGGAAAGATATCCAATTGCAACCTATTATATTATGGCTGCTGTATCGAATTATAGACATTTACAACAAAGCTATTCTGGTAAATATGGGGAAAACTTTTTTATTGATTATTGGGTCTTTCCCGAAAATATTGATGATGTAGGTGGTTTCGTTGCCGCTTTACCTGGTGTAATGAGCTTTTTTTCAGATCTTTTTGGTAAATATCCCTTCCATAAAGAAAAATATGCCGTGACACAAATATCTTCCTCACTACCAGGTCTTGAAAATCAAACGAATACAATTTGGCCAGATAATTTATGGCAAGGGCACTACGAATTTTTGGGCGCTGTTCATGAATTAGCGCACAGCTGGTTTGGGTGTATGGTTTCTTTTGCGGATCTGCGTCACGTATGGATTAACGAAGGTTTTGCAAACTACTGTGCAGCATTATTTGATGAACATGAGAACGGTGTCGATGCTTACAAAAACCTTATAGAATATTATGAGTATTATGATGGGGGATCACTCTATTATAGCGATTTTCCTGAAGGTTTATGGGAAATTTTTGGACCGCTCATTTATTGTAAAGGAGCCTATGTTCTGCACATGCTGAGGGGCGTATTGGGAGATTCTGTATTTTTTGAATGCTTATACCAATATGCCAATCAACCAGACTTGATGTACAAACATGCTACCACCGAAGATTTTGAAAAGGTTTGTGAGAATACAAGTGGGATTGATCTTGATTTCTTTTTTACTCAATGGATTTATGACGAATACTATCCTAACTATGAATACAGCTTTTATCAGAATCCCTCAACTTTTGAAACACTGGTTCAAATTAGACAGACTCAAGCAGACGATAGTTGGCGTCCAATATTTGAGATGCCAATTCAGCTTAAAGTAATGTATAAAGATCGTTCGGATACAACAGTCACTGTATGGAATGATGAGCAAGACCAGATTTTTTCTCTCGATCTAAAAAAACAAATGCAACACATCACATTTGATCCTGATAAATGGATTTTAAAAAAAGTCAAACAAGTACTATGGACAGATGTTACAGATAATTTGACAATTACCTTACCATCACAATATGATCTTCTGCAGAACTACCCCAATCCCTTCAATCCTAACACCACCATCGAATTCGCGCTCCCCAAATCAGCTTTTGTCACCCTCAAGGTCTACAACCTGCTGGGCGAAGAAGTCGTCACGCTGGTTGAGGAACAGAGGACGGCTGGAATTCATAAATTCAATTGGGATGCCAGTGGATTGGCAAGTGGGGTGTATCTGTATCGGCTGGAGGCGGGGGAGTTCGTACAAAGCAAAAAGCTCGTCCTGATGCGATAGGGTTTCAAACCGCTCAACCAAAAACTAAAATGGAGGAAATTATATGAAAAAGCTCACCATAATTCTAAATCTCGTGGTTCTGTGCTCATCCATAATTCTGGGCCAGGAAGAATTTCCACGTTCATTGCCAAAAGTAGATATCAGCCAGATCTGGCATTCTTCCGAAGTTCCTGAACATAACATGGTGTATGATCCCCTGATTAATGATATCATCAATCAAATAAATTTGGATTCGCTGATTGTCTATGTGCGTATCCTTTCTGGTGAAGACTCGGTATGGATTGATGGTTTAAAAGTTCGGATTCAGCACCGTATCAGTGATCTGGGTAATGATCTGGCGGCTGATTACATAAAACAAAAATTAAGCATTTATAACCTGGAAGTTAATGATCAGGTTTATAGTGATAATGGAAGAAATATATACGCGGTTCAAGCTGGCTATCTTTACCCGGAGCAGCAATATATCATCTGTGCCCATTATGATGCCGTTGCTGATTACTGCGCCGACGATAACGCCAGCGGCGTTGCAGCGGTTCTCGAATCTGCCAGAATCCTGTCTCATTATGATTTTAAATACACCCTCGTTTATGCCCTGTGGGACGAGGAAGAAATTGGGCTGCTGGGAAGTCAATATTACGCCTCCCAGGCACAGGCAAGTCAATCAGAAATCCTGGGCGTACTCAACATGGACATGATCGGCTGGGATAGCAATAACGACGGACGTTTTGATATTCATACCTACAATATCGCCAATTCCAATTCACTGGCTAACCTGCTTATTATTAATAATTCATTATACAATTTTCCACTGAGTCCGGTGATCTATAACCCGGGAACACGGCAAAGTGACCATTTTTCTTTCTGGTATTATGATTATGGTGCCATATTGCTTATTGAAGCCTATTATGGTGGTGATTTAAATCCCTATTATCATAGTAATGAGGATCGGATCGACAAATTCGATTTGACTTATTTCCATAATTTAAGCAAATTATCCATCAGAGCTATTGCAACAGTGGTAGAAATTACCGAGGATACCCTGCTCGTAGCGATCAGTCCTGATAAAGGCTACCGGACTTATGCTACAGATTTGGTTATTCAAGGTAACCACACGAATTTTATGGATCATAAGGAAACACTGGAGGTGTGGCTATCGAAAGGAACAGAAACCGTTGCGGCAGATAGTGTGGTCGTGCAAAGCAACACAACGTTAACTGCATCTTTTTATATACCAGGTGAGGCAGCTACTGGTATGTGGGATGTTAATGTGCGGACAGCCGTCGATGGTCTGCTCAGCAAAGAAAATAGCTTTGAAATTTTGCCATCACCGGCTCTTATATCTGTTGCTCCTGACACCCTGAACATATCGGTTGAATCTGGTGCTATGGTAAGCCGTTCTCTCACCATCCATAATATCGGTGCCAGTAATCTAGAGTTTAAGATTATAAGTCAAACTCACAATTATGCACTGCAATTTGATGGTGTGAATGATTATGTCCAGGTTCCAAACGATCCTTCTCTAAATCTATCCACCGGGATGACTATCGAAGTCTGGGTCAATTTAGCTACTACAGATGGTCCCCATTCTTTTGTTGCCAAATGGAATGATAACACAAGAGACCACTCCTATATTTTCAAGGATTGGGATGATAGTGATTTACTGAGTATAGAGTTATCAAAAAATATCCATAATGATTTATGTGCTTTGCAAAGCATATCACCCATTCCTATTAATACCTGGACACATGCAGCCACAACTTTTGACGGTCATATTGTAAAACTTTTTATGAATGGTCAAGAAGAAAGTACAAAGGTTGTCCAGGGAACCATACGGAATAGTCGAACCGATCTGTTAATTGGTGCATTATATACCTGGGGAGGTATTTTTCAACATTTATGGGGTATGATGGATGAAGTCCGTATCTGGAATTATGTCAGGTCTACCCAGGAGATCAATGATTTTATGCACACGGAATTAACTGGAAGTGAGCAAGGTCTTGCAGCCTATTGGAATTTTAATGAGGCAGCAGGTGATACGTTATTCGATTTAACAGATAATGGCAATCATGGTATTCTGCATGGTGGCGCCGAATGGATCTCCATTGGTGCCCCGGTAGCATCGGAATGGCTTTCTGTAGTGCCCGACAGTGGTATCTGCATGGTTGGAGCCACAGTTGAAGTTAATTTATATGTTGATGCCAGGGAGTTGGAACCCGGTGAATATTCGGGATTGCTCACTTTATCGAGCAATGATCCCTTCAACCCAACCGTACATATCCCAATATATGTATCTGTTACAGGAGCAACGGGAATTGCACAAAATTTAACTTTTCCAGAAGAATTCAAGCTGAATCAGAACTATCCCAATCCCTTTAATCCCAGCACGACCATCGAATTTGCACTGCCAAAATCAGCTTTCGTCGCGCTCAAGGTCTACAATCTGTTAGGCGAAGAAGTTGCTACGTTGGTTGCGGAACATAGATCGGCTGGAATTTACAAAATTGATTGGGATGCCAAAAATTTGGCGAGCGGGATGTATTTATATCGGCTGGAAGCGGGAGATTTTGTACAAACGAAAAAACTGATTGTAATGCGATAGATATATCCGTTGGTAACTGAACTCCATCGGCTTGATATGATTGAAGTCCAGTATCAGGAGATTGTTTTTAACAATAAAAGATGCCGCCAAAAGCGGTTTTATTCATTAATACGACCTTCGCACCGATAAAATACGAATTAAAAAACAATGACTTAGAAAAATAAAATAAAAAAACATTTGACAAATGACGTCTCTCTGATTATATTTATATACAAATCAGACAGTTAACTAAAT